>Ga0194132_10000015_pt1 | contig 264548 bp, 253 predicted proteins | sample TA2KigOf80mmetaG_FD_148612 | JGI IMG/M metagenome (GOLD analysis project Ga0194132, IMG submission 148612) | Freshwater microbial communities from Lake Tanganyika, Tanzania - TA2015054 Kigoma Offshore 80m | ecosystem: Environmental > Aquatic > Freshwater > Lake | place: Tanzania: Lake...
GCGCCGCGCCGCGCACACGGCGGCTGGACCGACCGACGGCTCGCCACGCTCGCCGACCGCGCGCGCCGTGGCACACGCCTCGACGAAGCGGATGTTGTCACGCTCTTCTCCGCGCGCGGCGACGATGTCGAGCACCTCTGCACGGTCGCCGACGACATGCGCCGCGAAGTCGCGGGCGACACGGTGACCTACGTCGTCAACCGCAACATCAACTACACCAATCTCTGCACCTACGGCTGCCAGTTCTGCGCCTTTGCCAAGGGCAAGGCGGACGAAGACCTGCGCGGCGCGCCCTACGTGCTCGAATACGCCGAGATCGCGCGGCGCGCCGAAGAGGCCTGGGCGCGCGGCGCGACCGAGGTCTGCCTGCAGGGCGGCATCCACCCGGCCTTCACCGGCCAGACCTATCTCGACGTACTGCGCACCGTGAAGGAAGCGGTGCCCGGCATGCACGTGCACGCGTTCTCGCCGCTCGAAGTGACGCAGGGTGCGCGCACGCTCGGCATCACGCTCGAAGCGTTCCTGCGGCAATTGAAGGACGCGGGTCTCGGCAGCCTGCCCGGTACCGCCGCCGAGATCCTCGACGACGAGGTGCGTCGCGTGCTCTGCCCCGACAAGGTGAACACCCTGCAGTGGCTGAACGCCGTCGGCACCGCGCATCGCGTGGGCCTGCCGACGACGGCCACGATCATGTTCGGCCACCTCGAAGCGCCGCGGCACCAGGCGCGGCACCTGCTCGCGATCCGCGACCTGCAGCAGCAGACCGGCGGCTTCACCGAGTTCGTGCCGCTGCCGTTCGTGCACATGGAGGCGCCGCTCTACCGCCGCGGCAAGGCGCGGCCCGGCCCCACCTGGCGCGAGGCGCGGCTGATGCACGCCGTCGCGCGCCTCGTGCTGTACCCCTTGTTCCGCAACCTGCAGGTGTCCTGGACCAAGCTCGGCACGGCGGGCGCGCTCGCCTGCCTCCAGTCGGGCGCCAACGATCTCGGCGGCACGCTGATGAACGAATCGATCTCGCGAGCCGCCGGTGCGGGCCACGGCCAGGAGCTGCCGCCCGAGCGCATGGACGAGCTGATCACCGGCGCGGGCCGCATCGCCCGCCACCGCACGACACTCTATCGCGAAGCGCCTGCCGGTCGCATCGACGCCTCCTACGGCGCGGCGCCGCTCGCTGCGATGGCATTCCGCTCCGCGCGCGATTACAAAGCCGCTTCCTGATTCCTGAATGGACCCATCGATTAACACGCCGAAACGCCAGCCAGCCCCCGAGCCGCATGTGCACGGCCCGGACTGCGATCACGACCACGATCACCACCATCACGTCGCGCAGGAACCCTACCGCCGCGACAAGCCAAAGCTCGGCCGCAACGACCCCTGCCATTGCGGCAGCGGCAAGAAGTTCAAGAAGTGCCACAGTTATTAAGGGGACAGTGACCCTGACTCCATGAAGATCACCGCGTCGCTAGAGATTCCGGACGGCGAGATCGAGATCACCGCCGTCCGCTCCCAGGGCGCCGGCGGCCAGAACGTCAACAAGGTCGCCACCGCGATCCACCTGCGCTTCGACGTGCGCGCCTCCTCGCTGCCCGATGAACTGAAGGAACGCATCCTCGCGCTCCGCGACCGGCGCATCACGGCCGACGGCGTCGTCGTCATCAAGGCGCAGGCGCACCGCACCCAGGAGCAGAACCGCGCGGCGTCGCTCGAGCGGCTGGCGGAACTGATCGCGCCGGCGCTGGTGCGCCGCAAGACGCGCAAGGCCACGAAGCCGACGCGGGCGTCGAAAGAGAAGCGGCTGGATACGAAAAGGCGGAAATCGCAAACCAAGGCCTTGCGACGCACGACCTTCGAGTAACCGCACGTCTTGACCGGGAACGGGGGAACGGGGAACGGTGCCGGGTCGCAGCTTCGCAGCTTTCGTTACGGGCGCAGGTGCTACAGCAGCTGCGACAGGTGCTCGCTGATAAGGCGAATGGACGCGTCCGGCCGCGCATAAAGCCGCAGCGCCACGCCCCCCAGGCCGGCAGCACCCAGCGCTCGGAGCTTTTCCGCTATCCGCTCGATATCCCGGGGCGTGCCGCACAGCGTGACGTGATCGACCAGCGCATCGAGCACGCTGTCGCGCACACCCTCGACTTTGTCGCTGCCCGTGACGAACGCACGGGCAAACGCGGGACGACTCGCCATCACCAGATCGACATCGGCAGGGTCGAGGAACTCCGCGAGCAGCCACGGGCGGAAAATGCCGCGCAGGAGCAGCCAGCGCTTTGCTTCAGCACGCGCTTCGGCGAGATCGTCGTACACGTGCCACGCGGTGAAAACGCTCGTCCAGAACGCCGGCCGTGTCTTGCGCCGGGCGGCGAGCGCGGTGTCGAGCGCGGCAATGACCGACCGTGCCGGTCCGGGCGGCACGTCGCTCATCATGATGCCGTCGCTCGCCTGCGCGGCCATGCGCAACATCTGCTCCTGACCGGCTCCCGCATATACCGGCGGCTGCGGCGCCTCGAGCCAGCCGAAGCGGCAGTTGCGCACCTTGTAAAGCTCGCCCTCGTGGTTCACGGGCGCGCCGGTCTTCGCGGCCTGGATGATCTCGATGCACTCGCGTACCGCGCGCACCCGGCGTGCTGGCTTGATGCCGAGCGCTTCGAGCGCCTCCCCGCCCCCACCGACGACGAGCCGCGCGCGACCGCCGGCGATCTCGTTCAGCGTCAGGAACGCTGCGGCGATCTTCAGCGGATGAGTATCGAAAGGGTTCACGGCGATCGGGCCGAGCGCGATGCGCCGGGTGGCCTGCGCCGCGAGCGTGAGATTGGCGTACGGATCGCGCGAGTCGTTCAGGCTCGACACCCAGATGCCGCCGAGGCCCTGCGCTTCGGCGAGCACGGCGAGCTCGGCGAGCGCCTGCGGCTTTGCGCGGGTATCTAGGATGGCGTCGATCTGCATGGCCGGCCTCAGGCGAGCGCGCGTACAGCAGGGATGACCTCGGTCGCCAGCGCTTCGATCTGCTCCTCGAAATCCCAGAGCGGATTCAGGATGATCTGGTTCGCGCCGGTCTTCACGACCTCGGCGAGCCCGGCAGCCACCTGCGCGGGCGAGCCCCAGTAGCAGATGTCGGCGACGAAGTTCGGGCTGCGCTGAATCTGCCAGGGGTAGCGGGCGCCGAAGAACTCGTCGAGGCCGCGCTTGGCACGCGCCGCGTCGCTGTCGATCGCGAGATAGACGCGCTTCGACACCGGCAGTGTCGCGGGATCCCGCCCCTCCTCGTCGCAGAACCGGCGAATCTGCCGGAGGAAACCTGCGAAATCCCGGGTCGAGTTCGGCCCCGCACAGGCATACCAGTCGCCGTGGCGCACGGCGCGACGCAACGCATCCGGGTGCTGGCCACCGAACCACAATGGCACATACGGCTTTTGCAGCGGTTTCGGCTCGAGGTGCACGTCCTTCAGTTGATAGTGCCGGCCGGCGAAGTCGGTGGCGGTCTTCGTCCACAGCAACTTCATGATCGCCACACCCTCGTTCAAGCGCCCGACGGCTACGCGATTATCGACCGAGTAGGTGGCGAAGAAGCCGGGTGCCATGACGTGGCCGAGCCCGATGCCGAGATCGATGCGCCCGCCGCTCAGGTTATCGAGGGTGCTGACGATCTTCGCGACATGCACCGGGTGGCGGATCGGGAACACCAGCACGGAGACGCCGAGCCGGACCCGCTCGGTGAGTGCAGCAGCGTAGGACATGAGTGTCAGCGACTCGTGCAGCGGCACGTCGCCCGCTACCTGGTCCTGCACCCAGGCGCTCGCGTAACCGAGCCGCTCGCCGAGCGCGAGACAGCGGCGCACCAGCGCCATGTCGGGCTTGCCGTCCAGGAACACCTGCGGAATCGGGAAACCGAATTCGATCGTGCGGGATCCGGTCACAGGAGCTCCGTCGCGAGCAACTCGAGGGCCGCGACCGATGTTCCGCCAAGGAGCATGGAATTGACTCGGCCAGCGCGCGCGGCATCGCGCCAGCGTGACAGGCGCTCGCGGATGCGCGCGGCAGGCCCGACCAGCGCGATGTCGTCGATGAGCGCCTCCGGCACGGCGGCAGCCGCGGCAGCCTTGTTGCCGGCGAGGTAGTGATCCTGGATGTTGGCTGCCGCGGCCGCATACCCCATGCGCACGGTGTAGTCGTGGTAGAAATTCCGTCCGCGCGGACCCATGCCGCCGATGTAGAGCGCGAGATGCGCACGCACCGGCGCCTGCGCGCGGGCAAGGTCGTCGTCGAGGGAAACCGGCACGAACGGGGCGACATCGAAGGCCTGGCGCGCCGCGGGCACGGCGCGCTTCGCCATTCCGGCGGCCACGTGCGACTCGACGAGGTCGGGGCGATCGGGATTCATCCAGATCGGAAACACGCCGTCGGCGACCTCTGCTGCGCAGGCGAGCCCTTTTGGCGTGATCGCAGCGGTATAGATGGGCAGTGCCGGGTCGGCGTGCAGTATCCCCTTCATCGGTACGCCAAGACCGCTCGAGCCTTCACCGTCCCAGGGAATGCGGTAATGCCTGCCTTTGTGTTCGAGTGGCGCGCGGCGCGCTGCGATCTGGCGCACGATGTCGATGTACTCGCGGGTGCGCGCGAGAGGCTGGCCGTAGGGTACGCCGTACCATCCCTCCACCACACGTGGCCCCGACGGACCGATGCCGAGGATGAATCGCCCGCCCGAGAGCAGGTTCAGAGTCATCGCCGTCATCGCGGCACAGGTTGGCGTGCGCGCCGGCATCTGCATGATGGCCGTGCCAACGCGGATGCGCCGCGTCCGCGCGAGTATCCAGGCCGCCGTGGAAACCGCGTCGGCGCCGTAGGCTTCCGAGGTCCAGACCGAGTCGAAGCCCATGCTCTCGACAGCTGCTATTTCTGCAAGGGGCAACTCGAGCTGCGCCGTGCCATAGCCCGCGACATAGCCGAGTTTCATGCTGGCCTGCGCGCTCAACGCTCCCGGGCGTCGCCCACCGGCAGGCGGGTCAGCCTCGGTGGCGAACCGGCAACCACTTCGGATTCGAGAGCCTCGATACGATCAGTCAGCTCGGCGCGTTCGGCCGCGAGCTTCTGCACCTGCTCGAGCACCGCGTCGGAGCCGGCCCGCACGACACTGAGCTCGGTCTCCGCGTCCTTGACGCGGACGCTGGCCCGGATCGTCTCTTCGGCGCGATCGGCCAGCTCCTGCCGCAAGCTCTGGGTCTTGCCGCACTCCTCGGTCAGATGGCCCCGTAGCCTGTCGATTTCATCGTCACGCTGGCCGATGCCGGAGTTCGCAGCGCTGAGATCGCGGCGCAGGCTCTCGAGCGTCTCGCGCTCGTGCTCCAGGACCAGCTCGACCTCCGAGGCCTTGCGCTGCACGACGCGCAATTCCGCCTCGAGCCCGCGGATCCGCTGGTCGGTCGCGGCGGCGGACCTCCCGCTCCGCGAAAATCCCTTGCCGAAGCGGCCCAGCACCCAGACGCCGACGACGCCGATCAGCGCGAGGACGAGGATGATTTCCTGGATCGTCGGCATAGGGTCCACCCTCAGCGCCTGACGGCTTCCGCCGGCAGCGCGAAAGCCAGCAGGTAATCATCGATGCCCTTGAAGTCGTACCAGCTGTGCCCGCCGGCGGCGAAGACGATGTACTGGCGGCCGTTCAATTCGTAGGTCATCGGCGTCGCCTGGGCCGAGGTCGGGGTGCGGTACTCCCACACCTGCTCGCCGGTCTCGACGTCGTACGCGCGCACGCGCGCATCGCCAGTGGCGCCGATGAAGACGAGTCCGCCCGCAGTGATGATCGGCCCGCCGGCCGAGGGTGTGCCGAACTTGAGCGGTATCGGGATCGGCATCAGCCGGTCGAGCACGCCGAACGGCACCTTCCACTTGATCTCGCCCTCGGCCATGTCGATGCCGACGAGCAGGTTCCAGGGCGGTGCGGTACACGGCGTGAACGAACGCGACATGAGCGGCCCCTGCTGCACGCCCCAGGGCGTGTCGCCAAGGTAGCCCGGCTTCTGCATCGGCGCGCCGGCTTCGGGCCTCTTCGCGTACTCGGGATCGACCTGGTCGCGTGGCAGGAGCTTCACGTAGTAGGGAATCTGCGCAACCGGCGTGACCAGGATGTTGCGCTGCGGGTCGAAGGCCCCGCCGCCCCAGTTCGAGCCCCCGCCCACCTGCGGGTACATGATCGTGCCCTTCTTCGACATCGGCTCGTAGTGGCTGCCGTGGCGCATGCTCTTGATGAGATCGCGGCAGTAGTTTCTGTCGAACGGCGTGAAGCCCCAGGCGTCGTCCGGTGTGATCGTATTCCTCACCAGCACCGGCGGCTTCAGGGGAAACGGCTGCGTCGGAGAGAGCTGCTCTCCCTCGATGTCCGTGTCGGTCGGCACCGGCCGCTCCTCGATCGGGAACAGCGGCTCGCCGGTCTCGCGATTGAAGGAGAAGAGCATCCCGGTCTTCACGAGCTGAAACAGCGCGGGAATCGTCTCGCCGTCCTTGCGCATGTCGACGGCGATGGGCGGCGATCCGACATCGCGATCCCAGACGTCGTGGTGCAGGGTCTGGAAGCCCCACACGAACTCACCGGTCGAACCGCGCAGCGCAACAATGGAGTTTGCCCATTTGTTGTCGCCGGGCCGGTGCACGCCGTAGTAATTCGCGGCCGGAGCGGCAGTCGGGATGAAGACCAGGTCGCGTTCGTTGTCGACCGACATCGGCGTCCAGTTGTTGGCGCCGCCGACGCCGCGCGGTGTCGGCTCGATGCCGTCCGCGGCCTCGCGCACCAGCGGATCCCAGTACCACTTCATCGCGCCGGTACGCGCGTCGAATCCGCGTATGGCGCCGTTTACCGATTTCTCGCTGCGGAACTTGTTCGACGTCGTGCTGACGACCACCACGTCCCTCACGACGGCAGCGGGACTGAGGAGCTGCGTACCCTGCGTACCGACCGCCGGCTTCAGAGCTTCGATCAGCGGGTCGAGGTCCACCATGCCGCCGGCGCCGAAGTCGCGACAGACGGCACCGCTGCGGGCGTCGATGGCAAAGAGCCGCTTGTCCGCGGTCGGCATGTACAGGCGGAACTCGCAAGCCGAGCCCGCGGCGGCTGCCCGATCCTGCCACCAGGCCACCCCCTTGCACTTGAAGCGCCCGGCATAGGGTGTCTTGTCGATGTCAGGATCCCAGCGCCAGCGTTCCTTCCCCGTCTCCGGGTCGACCGCGATGATCGTGTTGAACGGATCGCAGACCACCAGATGCCCGCCGGCGGCAGCCGGCAGCAGGATCGGCGTGGCCTGGAAGTCGATGATGGATTTCAGCGTCGGGTTGTTCTTCACCGCGCCGGTGCGGTACGTCCAGGCGATCTCCAGCTGACCGACGTTGCTGCGATTCACCTGGCCAAGCGTGGAGTAGCGGCTGCCACCCGGATCTCCGCCGTAGTAAGCCCAGCCGTCGGCTGCTGCAGACACAGGCAGCAGGAGCGACAGAACTGCCCCCAACATAATGAGTTGCCGCCTGATCATGCAGGGCGAAGTGTACCGGAACCCCGGCCGACGGGACCGACCTGCCGCAGCCAGCATGTAGACTCGCCGCCCATGGAAATCTCCCGCCACTTCGTCACGCTGAAGGGCCGCTGGGGCACACGCCAGGTCCATTACCGGCGGGCGGGTCAGGGACCCGCAGTCCTGCTGCTGCACCAGTCGCCGCAGTCCTCGGCCGAGTTCGAGGCGCCGATGCGCCGCCACGCCCGGGAGTTCACGCTGATCGCCCCGGACACGCCCGGTTACGGACAGTCCGATCCGCTCGGCCCCGACCGGGTGAGCATCGGCGAGTTCGCAGCAGCGCTCGGCGAATTCGTCGATGCCCTCGGGTTGAGGCGCTTCGGCGTCTACGGCTTTCACACCGGCGCCTGCATCGGCACCTGGCTTGCCGCTGCCCGGCCGCAACAGGTGACGGCGGTGTCCGCGCAGGGCCTGCCGCGGCTCACGGAGGAGGAGCAGCGCGACATAGTGGCGAATTACCTGCCGCCTTTCCTGCCCAGCTGGGACGGCAGTCACCTGGCCTGGCTGTGGAGCCGAACCCGGGGACAGCTGGTCTTCTATCCCTGGTACCGCCACAGCGCGGAGGCTGCGATCAGCATCGACATGCCCGACGCCACCGTGCTGCACGCCGGTGCGATGGAACTCATGCGCGCGGGCGATCACTATGCGACTGCCTACCGCGCAGCATTCGAATCGGATCCGCGCACGGTGTTGCCGGGACTGCGCGCCCGACTGCTGGTCACCGCTGGCGACGCCGACCCCCTGCGCGAACATTTCGGTCGACTGGGCGACCTGCCTGCGGGCGCGCGCGTCGAAGCCGCCGCCAACTCGTCGGCCGCCTTCGACCTGGCGCTCGAACACCTGCGAATCCATCCGGGGGATGCTCCGCCGAGCGCTCCCGCCACGGCGGCCGTGGCGCAACGCTGGTGGCGGCGCATGATCACGACGCCGGCAGGCCCCGTGCACCTGCGCCTGCGCGGGGGCAGCGGCCGCCCGCTGGTGCTGGTGCACGGCGCGGGTGAGTGTTCGGACAACCTGATGCGGCTGGGCGCCCAGTACTCCGGACCACTCGTGCTGCCGGACCTTCCCGGGCATGGCATCTCCCCGCCGCAGGACGGCGATGCCGTCGCGGCTGGCGCCGCGGTGCTGGACCACCTGCTGGACGACGCCGATGCGCTCGTCGCGACCGGCGCCGGCGCGGCTGTCGCGCTGTCCACCCGAAGGACCGACCGGCCGTTGACGCTGATCGACGTACCGGCGCTGGGCGAGGATCTGCGCCAGTCTTTCGCCACGGAAGGCTTCCCCGATCTCAGTCCGGTCTGGCATGGCGGACACCTGCAGGCGGCCTGGCAGCTGGTGGGGGATTCGAAGCTGCACTTTCCATGGTTCCGCCGTGACCGTGCCCATCGCCTGGCGGGCGAGCGCGAGCTCGACCCGCGGCGTCTGCAGCTGGAAATGCTGGCGCTGTTTCAGTCGGTTGCGGGGTGGCCCGGTCTCGGCCGCACCGCTCTGGACTTCCCGTGGCTGGAACGGTTGCGGGACTGGCGGGGGCCACTGACCCTTGCTGCCCCCGAGGGCTCGGGATTACTGGAACCGACCAGGGCACTGGCCGGCGGGCATCGGTTCGTCCGGTTGCCACGGGCACCCGACCGCTGGCTGCAGGTCCTGGTCATGCCGCCCGAGGCAGATTGACCGGTCAGGTGCCTGCCGTATACTTCAGGGCGTTAAGAACAGGCTGCCGGCACCGGATGGGGATAGCGGGACCGGCCCGATCAACGATAAACAGCCAGCCCAGCGTCAGCACGGTTCCGCCGCTCCGCGGACCGCCTGCCGCACTGACACAGTCGGGTCCCCACAGGGGCAGGCGCGGAAAGCACACGCCAGGAGTCAGACGCAAATGAAACGTACCGCCACGCTTGGATTGCTCGCCTTGACGGCCATCGGTGCTCAAGCCGCCCAGGATCCACCGGGCTGGCGCGTCGGTGCCGCCGCCGCGTTCACCGATTTCGATTACTCGCAGGGCGACGTCGACGGCATTGACGACAGCGCAGTCGGCGCCAAGGTCTTCGCCCAGTACCAGTTCAACAGCTGGCTGGGCATCGAAGGCGCGTTCCACAACACCGCCGACTTCAAGGAAACGCTGCCGAACGAGCTGGCTCCCGATCTGCCGGCCGGCGATTACAAGCTGGGCTTCGACGGCTTCAGCGCCAGTGCCGTGTTTTTCCTTCCGGAAATTTCGGAAGACATCGGCTTTTTCCTCAAAGGCGGCTTCTTCGATTTCGACGCGCAGCTCAACTACGTCGATAATTTCAGCAACAGCGGCGCGTCGACCAATTCGTATGACGGACTGATGCTGGGTGGTGGCGCAGTCATCGACATCGACGAGCGCTTCTCGATCCGGGCCGAACTCGAGTGGTTCGACATCGACTTCGGCGATCTGTATGCCGCGAACATCGGCCTGCACTACGCCTTCGGCGGCGGCGGTTCCGCCCCGGCGGCGGCAGCGCCGCCACCGGCACCCGCCGCCGAAGCGGAACCTGAGCCCGCACCCGCCCCGCCTGCCGATAGCGACGGTGAAGGCGTGACTGGCGACGCTGACCAGTGACCGGACTCGCCGGTCGGGGTCAGGGTCGACGCGAAGGGCGCGCCGCCAACTGACCGTTGTTCCGGTTCGATGAAAACGGCGGGCTCAGCCCGCCGTTTTTTTTCGTGCCCGCGCCGCGGCGATCGTTGCCTGCTCTTCCTCGATCATGCGCGCCCAGGCCGGACGCGCCACCAGCGCATCATGGAATCGCGACAGCCCCGGCCAGCGCGCCGCATCGATCACGCCGTCGCCCTGGCGGTAGGTGACGAGCTGGGCACCGACGGCAATATCGGCAATCGTGAGCGGCGCGGCGACCGCCGGCACGCGACCGGCAATCTCGCGCTCGAGATAATCGAATGCGGCGTCGCGCAGGCGCCCGGCGCGCGCGAGAGCGGCGGCATCGCCGGCGACACCCTGGAAGACCGGCTTCACGAAGTTCTCCGCGAACCAGGGCAGGATCGCCTCGCGCAGGCTCGTGTCGGCGAACTCCTCGATCCACAGCGCCCTGGCGAGCGCTGCGGCATCAGCCGGCCAGAGCGGCCGCTCAGGCCAGCGCCGCTCGAGATAGGCGACGATGACGGAGGAATCCGGCACGACGAGGTTGCCATCCCGCAGGACCGGGATCTTGCCGAGCGGATTCAGCGCGCGGATGGCGGGAGAGCCCATCGGCGCAACCTCGAGCTGGTAGTCGAGACCCTTCTCGACCAGGGCGAGTCGCACCTTGCGGGTAAACGTGGACAGGTTGATGCCGTAGACGGTGATCATCGCGATGCCCCCGTGGCAATCGGACCGGATGCAGCCTAGTGTAAGCGCAAGCATGCGACACATGGCCGTTGCGACCCTGATCGTCCTGACCCTTGCCGCGGCAGCGGCAAGCGGCACCGACAGTGCATGGCTCCATTACGGCGGCGACGCGGGCGGGACGCATTACACCGGACTCGATGACATCAACCGGAGCAACGTCGGCGAGCTGGAGCTTGCCTGGTCCTACAGGAGCGGCGAACTCGCTCGCCACCCGCAACGGAGCGCCTTCGCGAGCTTCCATGCCACGCCGTTGCTGCTGCCGGCAGCAGCCGGGCAGTCGCTGGTGTTCTGTACGCCGTTCAACCGCATCGTTGCGCTCGACCCGACCAGCGGTCGCAAGCGCTGGGCTTACGATGCAAAGCCCGAGCTCGGCCCGCCCGGGTCGCGCTACAACTGCCGCGGTGTCGCCTACTGGGAAGACAAGGACGCAGCCGGTCCGGCCGCCTGCCAGCACCGCCTGTACATGGCCACGGGCGACCTGCGCCTGGTTGCCATCGATGCGCAGGACGGCAAGCCCTGCGCGGGCTTTGGCAGCGGCGGCATCGTCGATATCGGCCCCACGATCCGCGCGGAAGCGGAAATCAAGTCGCGCCTGATCGGGCGGCCGGCGGATCTGCGGCCAGGCGACGTCCAGTTCTCCTCGCCGCCGGCCATCGTCGCCGGCACGGTGATCGTCGGCTCGAGCAACAACACCAAATTCCGCCGCAACGACGGACCCGACGGCACGGTGCGCGCCTACGACGCGCGCAGCGGCGCGCCGCGCTGGAGTTTCGACCCGGTGCCGCGCCACTCGACCGCGCCCGAGACGGCCGACTGGACGACCGAGGCGCTGGCTGCAACCGGCGCCGCCAACGTCTGGAGCATGATGTCCACCGACGAAGCCCGCGGGCTCGTATTCCTGCCGACCGCGAGCGCCGCACCGGATTTCTTCGGCGGCACGCGGCCCGGCAACAACCGCTACGCCAACTCCGTGGTCGCGCTCCGGGCCGCGACCGGAGAAATCGCCTGGCACTACCAGCTCGTGCACCACGACGTCTGGGATCTCGATCTGCCGGCGCAGCCGATCCTCGTGACGCTGCCGCACGCGGGCCGCGCAACGCCAGCAGTGGTCCAGCTCACCAAGATGGGCCTGGTGTTCATGTTCAACCGCGACACCGGCGAGCCGCTTTTCCCGATCGAGGAGCGTGCCGTGCCGCAGGACGCGGTGCCGGGCGAATCGCTGTCCCCGACGCAGCCCTTCCCGGTGGCGCCGCCGCCGCTGGTTCCGCAGGGACTGCAACCCGACGACGCCTTCGGCTTCACCTTCTTCGACCGCGGCTGGTGCCGCGAGCGCATCGGCGCGAGCGTGCACGGTGGCTACTACAACGCGCCCTCGACGAAGGGAACCGTGGTGTTCCCCGGTATGGCCGTCAACAACTGGGGAGGCGGCGCCTTCGATCCGGAACGGAACCTGTTGATCGTCCCGGTGAACCGCGCCCCGGCCTTCGTCCAGCTCACGCCGGTCGAGGAAGTCGACCCGAAGCTGTTGACCGACCCGATGGCCGGCCTGATGGGCAAGCCGGGCCACCTGGCCGGCACCGCCTACGTGCAGACCTTCAAGCCCCTGCTGTCACCCCTTTTCTCGCCCTGCAATCCGCCGCCCTGGGGCGAGCTGGTCGCCGTCGATCTTGCCGCCGGCACGATTGCCTGGCGCACGACGCTCGGCGTGCTCGACAAGCTGATGCCTGTGCCGATCCCCCTGCAGTGGGGCACGCCGACCGCCGGCGGCCCGCTTGCCACCGGGGGCGGCCTCGTCTTCATCGGCGCGACGATGGACGAACGCTTCCGCGCCTTCGACATCGAAACGGGCCGGCAACTGTGGGAAACCCGCACGCCCACAGCGGCCATGGCGACGCCGATGACCTATCGCGTCGGCGGCCGGCAGTTCGTCGTCGTGGCCGCGGGCGGCCACATGTGGCAGTACGGCTTCAAGATCGGCGACTGGCTGATGGCGTACGCGTTACGCCGGTAGCGCTACTCGATCTCGATTTCCTCGGCGTCGAAGTCGTTGCCGAAGACGCGCAGCTCGTCGGCCTTGGCCTTGATAATAGAGCCCACGCCGATCGAGCTGAAGAAGGTCGCGCTGCTGATCTCATCGTCGTTGACATCGAAGAACGCGACATCGATGGCGTCGGTCGCTATCGCGACGCCGAGCACCAGCACCACCGGCCCAGCGAACGACTGCACCGGACCCTGCAGGATCGTGTCGTCTTCATCGTCGTCGCGCTCGAGCCGCGTCGCAATGACGTCGTTCGGGTCGCCCGTCGCCGTGTTGGGTGCGCCGCGAATCTCGACGAAATCGCCCACGACCACGTGGGAGAAGTTGAACCCCGGCTGCGGCGAGCTGCGATCGTCCTCGAGCTGGGTGGCGGCGTTCACGCTGATGGTGATTGCGTCCATGCCCTCGATGGTGAGCGTGGTCGAGGTACGGGCCGCGACATTGCCCTCGATCTCGACATCCGCCGACCCTTCCTGCACGCGGAACTTCACCTCGTCCGCGACCAGGATGCCCTGCGCGTTGAACTCGCCCTCGACCTCGACCTTGACGTTCAGGCCGAGGTTGCCGGCCGTGCCGCCCTCGTACTGCGTGCCGGCCACAGTCGTGACGCGCACTCCGTTGACGTCGAAATCGGTCGCGGAGACGAAGCGCGTGACGAGGCCCTCCACTTCGCCGGAGTCGCCGTCGTCGCCGGGCAGGTTGTCCTCGAGCTCGACCCGGGTGGCGACCAGCGTGCCGCCGGAAAGACTGCCCTCGACTTCGACGAGATTGCCGTTGGCGAGCGCCGAGCTGAAGTCCTCCAGCGTGGCGTTGCTGTAGTCGACGTTGAGCGTGCCGATCAGGAAGGTCTCGGCCACGGTGTTGAGCGCCGACACCACGCCGCGCACCTCTGCGCCGCTCGCACCGCCGCGGTCGTCGATACGGGTCGCCTGGATGACACCCGCCGAAGTCGGGAAGCCGCTGATCTCCAGGTTGTCGCCGACCAGGAGATCCGCCAGCGTGCGCCGGCCGTCCGGCGTGCCACCGGGGCCGCTGCGATCAGGCAGGCTGTCGTCGAACACCGTCGACGACGACACGCTCACGGTCTGGCCCAGCACGACGAAGCTGTCGCCTGCCAGGTTGATCGACGTCACGTTGCCCTCGAGCACGCTGTCGTACTCGATCGACGTCGCGGTGCCGCTCGTGCCGGAGTTATCGAGCTCGCCGGTGATGAGCACCACCTGTCCGACTGCAAGTCCGGACTCCGTGCCGGGCGCGTCGTCGATGGTGATGTCGGTGGTGCCCGACACCTCCCACTCGACGCCGTTGACGATGACGCTGCCGAAGCCGGTGATGGTGCCCGACGAGTGGGCACCGAGCCGGTCGATGCCGCCCACGCTGCCGCCACCGCCACATGCCGCAACGAGCGCGGCAGTGAGGCCAGCCAGCGTGATTCCAAGTAACCGGTCGAGTCGATCATCGTCATTTCCCCGTCTGCTTGTCCGTTTCACCCTTGATCATGAAGAGGCCAACGCCGAGCCGCGTGATCTTGCGGGTCTCGGCCGGTGGCGTCGCTTCCGCTGCGCGATGCGCCGTGAGCCAGGCATCGACGCGCTCCAGGAACTGCTGGCCTTCCTTCTCGAGGAAGGCCTGGAACTCGGGTACCGCGCGCACCTCGATGCGATCGTCCGTCGCGCGACCCAGAAACCAGCTGCCGTCGCCGCTCCGTCGGCCCAGGTTGTGGTTGATGTTGGCGCCGAGGTCGGCGAACACGCTGCCGGCATTGAGGATCCACTGCGCGTCGAGCTGCGAGGGCTGGTAGTAGCGTCGCGTCACGCGCAGCGCCCCGCCGGCACCCACGTCGGTGACCGCCCCCACCCGGCGGAGTTCCTTGAGCATCGTGCTCGGCGGCACGTCCGGCGCGTAGCGGCGTGCCAGTTCCTCGAAGCTCGGCCCCGATCCGCTGATCGTCAGGTCGTGCGGTATGCCATCCATGCCGATGAATTGCGGGTCCTGGTGCCAGCCGGACAGCACTCGCGTGGCGTCCGTCGTCTGGTTCGGCAGTGGCGGGCCCTCCTCGTCCATCGCCTGGCGGATTTTCCCGACCTCGCGCCGGCCGATCCCGGTGAGGATCGCCACGCGCGAGACATTGGTCTGCCGCCCGCGGATGCCGTACTCGCGGCTGGCCACCTGCACGAACACCGTGCGCGCCAGTTCTGCGAATTCCTTCCAGGTCATGCCACATTTGAGAAGCAGGCTAGCCAGCGGCTGGAGGAGCTGCCGGGTGCCCTGAGCGAGGGCGACCCGATCCGGTTTATCCATATTTGAGACTATATTGCTCATATATGGTCTTTGTCAAGACAGTTGAGACAAAATGTCTGACGAATTGAGGCACCGGGGGAGAATTCTTCTCCGCATCGGGGGGGTTAAGGCAGGGCGGCTGAACGCCGTAGCGGGGGTATCCCGACCGAGTAAGACTTCCCCGAGGGAGGGTTACCTCCGGTACGGCGTTCAGCCGCCCTGCCCTTGGCCGATTCGTTCGTCGATGAAGTAGCGGGGGCGGTGCTTCACTTCGAGATACACGCGCGCGAGGTATTCGCCGACCACGCCGATACACAGCAGCTGCATGCCGCCGAGGAAGTACATCGGGATCACGGTCGAGGCCCAGCCTGGAACGGCACTGTCGGTGCCGAAGCGGATCCATAGCACCCATGCAGTCATGAACACACTCGCGAGGACCGCGAGCGCACCGACGGCCGTGGTGGCGCGCAGCGGTGCCGCCGAGAACGAAGTCACGCCGTCGAGCGCCAGCGCCAGCATCCGCCGCAGCGGGTACTTCGACTCCCCGGCGCGGCGGGCACTGCGCTCGTAGTCAACGGTGGCGGTGCGAAAGCCCAGCTGGGTCACGAGCCCGCGCAGGAAGAGATTCGTCTCGCGGTACTCGGCGAGGCAGTCGAGCGCGCGGCGGCTCAGCAGGCGGAAATCCCCATGATGCGGCACCAGCGCGACACCGATCCGGTTCATGGCCCGGTAGAAGAGCCCGGCGGTCAGGCGCTTGAAGACCGTGTCGCCGTCGCGCTTCGCGCGTACGCCGTAGACGATGTCGCAGCCGGCGCGGCAATGTTCGACCATCGTCGGCATCGCGCCGATGTTGTCCTGCAGGTCGGCGTCGATGCTGATGGCCGCGTCGGCACGGCTCTCCAGGAGGCCCGCGAGCAGCGCGACCTGGTGGCCCATGTTGCGCGACAGCCGGATGCCGGCGACGCGCGGATCGGCCGCCGCGAGCGTGCGAATCAGGCGCCAGGTGTCGTCGCAACTGCCATCGTCCACGAACAGGATGCGACTGCCGCCTGCGACCTGCCCCGCTGCCGTCATCGATGACAGGAGATCGATCAGCCGGCGCGCCGAATCCGGCAGCACCGCCTCCTCGTTGTAGCAGGGCACGACGATATCGATCCGCATGTTGCCACCACAATAATCAAGCGCGGGGTCGCGCACCAGCGCGGCGGTGTCTTCAGGCAGCGCCGAGGTCGAGCACGGTGACGTCCGCTTCGCGTATCGCCTCGCCAAGAAAGGCGGCGCCGACCCGCGCGAACCGGCCCGCACCATCAGTGGCTTCGAAACGCACGCTGCCGGGGCCGCTGACGGCCAGTCCCATGGCAGCCACTTCAGCAGCCGTGGTTGCCGCCGAATCGACGATCCGCACCGCAGGCCCCGCGACGCGCGCGAGCACCTGGGCGAGCACCGGGAAATGGGTACAGCCGAGCAGGAGCACGTCCGGCGGCGTGGCCACGCCGAGCAACGGCTCGAGGTAGCGGTGGGCGACGCGCTCGGGGATATCGCCGTCGGTCCAGCCCTCCTCCGCCAGTGCGACGAAGAGCGGGCAGGCGGCCGATGTCACGCTGGCCGCGGGATCGAGCCGACGGATGGCGGCATCGTAGGCGCCCGCGCGCACCGTGCCCTCGGTGGCGATGACGGCGATTCGACCGCTGCGCGTGGCCGCGACCGCCGCGCGGGCTCCGGGCTCGACCACGCCGACAACGGGCAGCGGCGCAAGCCGCGTGCGCAGGTCCTCGAGCGCAATCGCGGAGGCCGTGTTGCAGGCAACCACCAGGCAGGAAAGCCCCTGCCGCAGGAGGGCATCGGCGGCCTGCCCGGCGTAGCGGACCACCGAGGCAGCGCTCTTGGTTCCGTACGGCAACCGTGCCGTATCGCCCAGGTAAGTGAAACGCGCGTCCGGCATGGCCTTGCGCAGCGCACGCAGCACCGTGAGGCCGCCCACGCCCGAGTCGAACACGCCGATCGCACCGCTCATGCCGGGAGTCCGCAAGCTGCATCGAAGGGGGCGGAAAGGATAATCGATTCCACCTGCTGGTCGGGCCATTGACCGTGAATTCCGCTAAACTGCCGCCCCGCCGGTCGCATGGCCCGCAGGCATACGAACAACAAACCGCTCTGACGAGGAAGTACCCGATGGCGATCATCCCCTTTGAGACGAAGATCGATTTCAATAATCCGCGCTGGAACCGCGACGCCTGGGCGCGCATGCAGGCGGACATGAACTCCGACAACGAGCGCATCGGCCAGTGCAGCGGGCAGATCATCGCCGTGCGTCCGGGCGAGGCTCTGAAACCCTTCCTCGGCTTCCAGGTTTTCCTGGCAACACGCCTGCTGCCGCTGCCGGATGGCAACATCCGCCGCGTCAACAAGGAAGTGATCTTCTACACCAACCTGCAGCGCAACGGCCTGCCGGGCGACATCATCGACGAATTCAAGAACCCGTTCACCGGCGAGACCAACAAGGTCGTGCACGTGTTCAACGACCCGTTCAACTACACGATCAGCGACTTTCTGATCCTGGCACCGGAGGACTTCCCCGGTTCCGAGAAGAAAGAGCCGCGCAAGTTCCCCCTGTTGTTCCCCTGGCAGGAACTCGACGCCGAGACAATCGTGCTGTCGACCGACATGCACCTGAACTACCCGAACCCGCTGCAGCCGGACAAGTGGAAGCGCGAATCGAGCGGACCGAAGGCGCAGGTCACCGAGATGATGCGTTACTTCGTCAAGCGCAAGGATCTCGAAAACCCCAATCTGACGGCCGTGCCCTACGTCGGCACCTGGCATCGCATCACGCCCTGGCTGCCGTGGATGCTGATGGGCCAGACACCGGGCCACTGCATGTACGCCTCGACCATGACTGCCTTCCACACCATCGACAAGTTGCCGAAGCACGTCGTCGAGTTCGCGAAGAAGCACAAGCCGGACATACTCAAGGCGCCGACCGAGGACTACGGGCCGAGCCACTCGAGCCTCGAGCACTACTCCCGGCAGCAGACGCCGGCCGCCTGACGCTTTGGCGCGTCAGGATGGCACGCGCGGCCCGGAAGCCCTTCCTCGGTCGGGGAAGTCTTACTCCCTCGGAAGGGCTTCCGGGCCGCGCGTGCCATCCTGACGTCAAACGCCGGCGGTGAGCGCGTCCATGCGGGTCCTGCTCGTCGTCGCCCATCCCGAACCGCAGTCGTTCAACGGCGCGATGCGGGATGTTGCCGTCGCGACGCTGGCGTCTGCCGGACACGCCGTAGACGTCCATGATCTCTACGCATCTGCCTTCAACCCGGTCGCGGGACCGGGTGATGTCACGCAGCGCGCCGACCCGCAGAAGTTCGACCTGGGTCGCGAACAGTTCCACGCCTCGGCCAACGGTCTGCTCGCAGGCGACATCCGCACGGAGATCGAGCGCCTGCGCGCAGCGGACCTGCTGATCCTGCAGTTCCCGCTCTGGTGGTACTCGGTACCTGCAATCCTCAAAGGCTGGATCGACCGGGTATTTGCCTACGGCTCGATCTACGCGCCCGGCAAGACCTGGGACAACGGCATGATGCGCGGCAAGCGCGCGATGCTCGCCATTACCACGAGCGCTCCCGCCGAGACCTTCCTCCCCGACGGCAAGAACGGCGACCTGGAGCGGATGCTCTGGCCGCTGCACGCGGGCGTGTTCGGGGTCTGCGGCTACCAGGTGCTGCCACCCTTCGTGGCGCACGCCGTCGCCTACATCACGCCGGAAGCGCGGGCGAGGATCCTGGCGGACTACGCCGGACGTCTGCGCGGCGTACTTGAGGACAAACCGCTCTACTTCCATCCCCTGGAGGATTACGGACCCGACCGGCGGCTCAGGCCGGACGTCGAGCCGCGCACGCCCGCCCAGCACCGGGGACCGCGGCGCCACTGGTGAAGCGGGTCTCGACAGTCGGCTGTCCCGGGAGTAAAAAAACAACGACTGGCCAAAAGGCGGAGCACCCATGAAGAAAAAGAACAGCCGCAGCTTCTACCAGCACCTGAGCCGCCGCGCCGCACTGGCGGGCCTGGCCATGGGCGGCGTCGGTCTCATGGCTGGCACGGCCCGGGCGGCGAAAGCGCCTCGTATCCACTCGCTCGACCTGGACGATCCGGCCGACAACTGCCGTGCGCTGATCAAGCTGCAGGCAGACCTCTGCGGCAAGGAAGCCATGGGCGGATTTCCCGGCACGGTCTGGGCGTGGATCCCCGGCGAGGGCAACCGGTTGCTGTTCAATACCTACGGCGTCGGCGTGAGTCGCGTGGAGTGGCGCGAGGATGAGAACGCCTGGCGCTTTTACCACCGTGAGGCGCTGCTCTACCTCGATCCGAAATCCGGCGACGTGCTCGAGAGCTGGTACAACCCCTGGACCGAGCGGCAGGTCGAGGTGCTGCATATCCTCAACGACCATGTGAATCGCCTGTACTCGCTCGCTCCCGGCGCGCGCTTCACCTTTCCGTGGCCCTACGAAGTCAATGGCGACGACATCGTCTTGCGCATCAGCGTATTCCGCTTCGAGGACAACGTGATGGACCCGAAGCTCTACCCGCTGCACTCGCAGGACGCCAAGTACCAGACCACAGAGCTGTGGGGAATGATCGGCAGCCTGTCGGAAGTGCGCAACCCGGATGTGACCTCCGCGCACTGCGTGACCTCCTGGGCACGCATCTCCGGGTGGCAGCCGTTCATGGAGATGGGCAATCGTCCGGGCCAGACCGTCTACCACAGCCACTCTTACAAGCTGATGAAGGGTCCTGCGCAGATTCCGCAGAAAGTGCGCGGCTGGCTCGAGAAAAAAGCCCCTGAGTACCTCGAGGCTCCGAAGGAGTGGACGCCACCCTCGGAAAGCATCGGCGTGTGGAACTACTCCAAGCGCCTGATCGACGAGCGCCGCGCCAAGGGACTCGCGCCCGGGCAGACGCCGTTCGCGTGGCCACGGAGCTGATCCGTGGCCGGTGGCACGAACAAGCCCCCGGCAGGCGTTGCACCCCGGCAAAACCCGCTGCTTGCGGATACCGAGCGCGCCAATGAGGCGCTGGTGCGCGGTTTTTGCGCCGCCTGGTCGGCGATGGATCCGGACGGCATCGTCAGCCACCTCGAGGACGACTGCGCCTACCAGATCTACGAGGGCGGACCGGTCAAGCGCGGCAAAGCCGAGATCCACGCAACCCTGGTCGACTTCATGAAGCGCTGGCGCTCGATCGAGTTTCGCGTTTTCCGGCTGGCGGCGCTCGGCAGTTTCGTGCTCCACGAGCGCTGCGAGATCTACACCGGCCGTGATGGACACCCGGACTGGGAGTTCAACGTCACCGGCCTGCTCTGGATTCCGAAAGGCCGGATCCGCCGCTGGCGCGACGACAGCCTGCCGGGCGCACGGCAGATATTCAGCACCTGAAGGGAACGAACGGCATGGACGAACAATTGCGCATCGAAGCGGAGGCCGCCGCCTTTCGCCGCCTGGTTGCGCATCTCGACGGCCGCAAGGACGTCCAGAATCTCGATCTCATGAACCTCGCCGGCTTCTGCCGCAACTGCCTTGCGAAATGGTATCGGGCCGGCGTGGAGGAACGCGGCGGGACACTCAGCGACGAAGCCGCGCGTGAACGCGTCTACGGCATGACCTATGCCGAGTGGAAAGCGAAGCACCAGCGTTGATTTTCTGCGGGGCAGGAGATCCGTCATGAGGACCGGCGTGCTGCGCCGTCATCCCGACCACACCGGCGCCCTGCACCTGCACATCCATGCGGTCGAAGCCGTCGATGCGCGGCGGGCCGAATCCAGCGCCGACCGCATCCTGCGGCTCGCGCCCAACGCGGGCCACCTCGTGCACATGGCTTCGCACATCTACATGGGTGTCGGCCGCTACGCGGATGCCTACGCTTCCAATGCCATGGCGAACGATGCCGACAACCGTTACGTCGCCGCCTGTCACGCGCAGGGCTTCTACCCGCTCTTCTACCACCGCCACAACCAGCACTTCCTGACCTGGGCGGCCATGTTCCAGGGCCGGCGCGCAGCGGCGCTGGAGGCCGGACGCATGATCGGGCACGGGTTGACGCCGCAAGTGATCGCCGGTCCGTTCGCCGAGACCATCGAGCACCTGATGAGCCAGCCGCTCTGCGTGATGGCGCGATTCGGCCAGTAGGATGCCATCCTCGCCGAGCCGGCGCCGCTCGCGGACTGACGCTTCAGCACGGCGGTGTGGCATTACGCCCGCGGCATGGCGTTCCGCTACAAGGGCAGCCTGCGCGCCGCACGCCGGGAACTTGCCGCAGTGGAAGCCGCTGCCGCTGGCGACGCCATGGCCGGCAAATAAGTGGGCTTCGGCCCGGCTGCCACGGTGCTCGGCATCGCTGCGGACGTGCTGGCTGGCGAGATCGCCGCAGCGCGCGGCGCCATGACCGATGCGATCGCCCGCAATCCCGAGAATGGCTACGCGCTGCACGGCCTGGCGGCAGCGCAGTCGGCGCTGGGCAAGGCAGGAGAAGCGGAGTCGACGAGGGAGAGGCTCGCCAGGGCGTGGCGTGACGCTGACGTCACGCTCACCTCATCGCGCTTCTGATCGCCCCGGTTCTGCAGGCACTGTTGCGCGCGTACTCACTGCGAGCGTGGCGAGGTTTTCGGTCAGCAGTGTCTCGGTAAGCCTCACGAGCACGCCGAGCTGGCGGCGCGCGAGATCGGCATCGAAGCTCTCGATGCCAGGCGCCGTCGACCAGTAGGCGCTCATGTCGGTGCTCGTGCCGTAGGCCGGCAGCCCGAGCTTCGGGCCGATTTCGCCGAGACCGACCCACGGGCCCTGGCGGCGGGCCGGCACCCGCAGTTCGGTTCGCGGCACAGCTTCGGCGCGGATGGCTTCGACGGCGGCCTCGACCAGCCGCGCATTGTCCTGCGCAAAGATCAACGTCTTTTCCGGGCGACCTGTGAGTTGCAATGCACCGTTCGCGCCGCCGAACTCGCGTTGGCCGAAATGCTCCACTCCGATGCTGGCGACGACACGCTCCATGATCTGCGGATTCTCCGCATACCAGTCGACCAGATGGCGACCCGGGCTGTAGTGCTGGGGGTCGAGGACCACCAGGATCGAACGACGCCGCTCGAGCTGCGTGAGCTTCGCGAAGTAATCGACGATGGCGAGCACGGTCAGCGCGCCGTTTTCCTGGGAGAGGTTCGGCCCGTCCGTGTGAGTGACAAGCATGACGAGCTCGTCCTTCGGCGTGCCGAAATCGCGACCGGGCAGGATGCCCGTCAGGAACCAGGGCTCGGCGCGCGCGGTCTCGGCAAGCAGACGCAAGGTTGCCTTGCTGCCCTGCGCTGCCGCAGCCTTCACCATCGCGCCGGCATCGCGGTCGACGTGCAGGCCGGGCACGCCCACCGGCCGCGCATCGAGCAGCGGAAACGTGTAAAGGCCGCGAGCCCGCTCGGGTGACAGGTCGTAGACGACGATCGCGCCCGCCGCACCGCTCCCCCGCAGCACGCTGTCCCAGCGCCCGAAACGGGTCGGGTAATTCACCTGGTACCACTGCTGCGAGGCGATGCCCGTCGCGCCCACGTCCGCCGTGACGAATTCCGCCGGAGGCGGTACGAATATCGCCGGAGGGGACTCGGGCAGCGACGGCACGCTGAACACGACGATGCGACCGGCCAGCTCGCCCGCCCGGTCGGCGTCGTAGAGCAGCAGTGGCGCGGTGACACCGTCTGCAGCCGTGGAGCCCGAATACGCCCAGTACCCGGCGACTGGCACGGGCTTTCCGTCGATCGTGAGCGACCAGCGGTCGCTCGCCGGATCGTCGCTCGTGTGCCAGCGGTCGTACGGCGCCGGGAGGCGCGGCAGCAGGCGTACGCCGCGGTCGCGCAGCTCGCGTTCGACAAACTGGACATGCGAGCGCCAGGCAGGCGACCCGCCGAAGGTCGACCCGAGTCGCGCCTTCTCCTCGTTCCAGCGCTGCAGTACATTGGCCGACACGACCCAGCCGGCGTTGAACTCGCGTTCCCGGTGAGGTGGCGGGCTGCAGCCGACCGCGAGCAGGAGCGCCGCCACCACGGCGCCCGGTACCAGCCTTGCCAAGCCTGACCCGAGGTTTTCCACGGAATCTGCCATGAATGCCTACGCCCTGTCGTTTCTGATGCTCGCTGCGAGCAACGTCTTCATGATCTTCGCCTGGTACGCGCACCTGCACAATCTTGCCGACCGGCCATGGATCATCGCAGCGCTCGCCAGCTGGGGCATAGCCCTCTTCGAATACCTGCTGCAGGTGCCGGCTAACCGCATCGGCTACACCGTGATGAGCGTCGGCCAGCTGAAGATCATGCAGGAAATCATCACACTAAGCGTATTCGTACCGTTCTCGCTTTTCTATCTACGCGAAAAACTCACGCTCGACTACCTGTGGGCGGGGCTGTGTCTCTGTGGAGCTGCGTTCTTCCTGTTCCGCGAGGATATCGCCGCCCGCATGGCCTGACCGCTTCGGGCCAGGCCCAGCCGTGCAGTCTCCCCCGCCGGCAGGCGGGCATCGAAGCAGACATCGATCCGCATTATCCAGCCGATTGTTGCAAACTGTGTCCATGCGCATCCACTTCGTGTTGCAGCCGGACTCAGGCGTAAACCTGGCTCGCTACGGCCTGCTCGCGGAGGAACTGGGCTTCGACACCGTGTGGACCGCCAACACACTGTCCGCGCGAGCGCCGTTCATCGCCCTCGCCCCGCTCGCGTGGCAATCGCGCTCGCTCCGGCTCGGGCCGGTCGCTGTCAGTCCCTTCGAACAGCACCCGCTGAAGATCGCGAGTTCCCTGCTCACGCTCAACGAATTCGCGCGCGGCAGGGCAAGCATCGTCATCGGCGGCGGTGGCGGAACGATCATCGGCATGGGGTTGAAGCCACGGCGCACCAGCAACTACCCGCGTATGGTGCGCGGCGTTCGCGAGTGCGTGGAACTCCTGCGTCTGGCAGCCCGGGGCCAGCCGTTGTCCTACGAAGGCCAGCTCTATCGTGTCGAGGGCTATGCGCCGACCTGGGTCGAAGATCCGCCACCACACATCTACGTGGCCGCAAACAAGCCGCAGATGCTGCGACTCGCCGGCGAAGTGGGTGACGGCGTCATGCTGAGCGACATCGGCCTGCCTTTCCTCGATGCGACGCTGGCCGAGATCGACCGCGGCCTGCTGCGCGGTGGCCGGACACGCAACGGGTTCCGCGTGAACAACCTCATTGCCTGGCACGTAAAACCGTCGCGCGCCGCAGCCTATGACGAAGCCCGGCGCATGCTCTGGGTGCGCGGTATCTGGGAACGGGCACGGATCGCGCCGCACCTCACGACGGCCGAGTGCGATCTGGTGCAGAGGAACCTGGGCAACTGGCAGCAGGCCTATGCGGCCGGGTCCGCGGACATCCCCGGCGTGCCGCAGAAAATCGTCGACACGCTGGTCGACAACCTGACTCTCACAGGGGACGAAGGCGATGTCGACCGGCTGACCGACAAGCTCCTGCACTTCGCCGATGCCGGCATCACGGAAACGAGCCTGCGCCTGTACGATCAGCCGGATGCGGCCATGCGGCTGATAGCCACGAAGGTCGTTCCTGCATTGCACGGCTGAACCTCAGGGCTATACTGGCGACGGATAGCGAGGGGGCGCGATCTTACAGATCGCGCTTGACGAGTCGTGCCAGCCTCATGACCGGCCAGCCGAACATCAGCAAGTCCGTCCGCCGGACATTCGACGTCCTGGAGCTGTTCTGCGAGCAGCGCCGCCCGATGACGGCCGCGCAGATACAGCACGCCCTCGGACTCCCCCAGCCCAGCGCGCGCGTGCTGCTGAAGGAGCTCTTGGATGTCGGATACCTGAGCTACACCATGCCGGCGCGGACGTACTTTCCCACGGCCAGGTTGCGCAAACTGAGCGACTGGCTCGGCAGCAGCCTTACGGTGAACGACACCCTGATCCCCAGCATCGACGCCGTAGCGACGGCCGTCGACGAGACCGTGGCACTGGCGACTGCGACCTACGGCCACGTCGAAGTGCTCTACGCCAACCGCGCGCAGCATCCGCTGGCACTGCAGGTGCAGGCTGGCATGGGCGGCTGCCTGTGGCGCAGCGCGCCGGGCCGCACCCTGCTCAGCATGCGCAGCGAGGCCGAAGTGGATGCGTTTTTCGCCGACATCGACGTCAGCGACGCGCCGCGTGGCCGGGCGCTGCGCGAGGAAGTCCGCCGGCAGATCCGCTCGATACGCGAGGAGGGCTGCTTCGCCGGCTACGACATCCTCATGAAAGGCGTCGGCTCCATGTGCCTGCCACTGACGGGCCTGGCGTGCGAGGGCACGCACCTGGTCGTGACCGTGGCGGGAGGCAAGGATCGCATCAAGTCTGCCGAGCGGCAGATCCTGAAAACGCTGCGAACTCAGCTGCGCGACCTGCTCGCCTGACCCGCCTCCACATGCAGGTGCTCAGCCGCCAACAGGCGCGCTTTTCGTCTACAGTAGCCACGGGCGGGCGCAGGGGGCGAGCCGCGCAATTACGGGGGTAAGCGACATGAGCGACAAATCGACCACGGTAGTGGCCGGCGTCCTGCTGGGCGTCGTGGGAATCTTCGCGATCATGGTACAGCCGATCATGGCAGAGGCCCTGGTCCGAGGCCTGGGCATGGACGCCGGCAGCGCCGCCAGCATCACCGCCTTTGAAGCCCTGGGCACCGCGCTAGGTCCGGTGCTTGCGGTGGCGTGGATGAGCCGCGTGAGCTGGCGCGTCGCGGCCGCCGTGGCCATCGCGATCGTCATCGGCGGCAACATCGTCTCGTCCTGGCAGACCGACTTCAGCACGCTCGCGGCACTGCGCTTCGGCGTGGGGCTGCTTGGCCAGGGCACGGTTTTCGCGCTTGCGATGGGCGTGATCGCCGGGACCCACAACAAGGACCGCAACTTCGCCCTGCTGATCGCGGCCCAGGTGGTGCTGGGGATCGTTGCTTTCGTCGCGCTCCCCTTTCCGCGCGACGCCGGCGTCGGCGGCGTTCTGCTGCCGCTATGCGGACTGGCAGCGGTGGCGGCGCTGTCCATCGGCTGGATTCCGCAGCCGACAGGCAGCGGCGGCGCTCACGGTGGCGCAGTGGGATCCGGCGCCTCCGCGGCTGCGGGCTTCTATGCGCTCGGCGTGATGCTCGTGTGGTGCACGGGTCTCGGCGCCATATGGGCGTTCATCAAGCTGATCGGCACGGCCGGCGGACTGGACGACGCGGCTGCCGGCCAGGCGCTGGGGATGTCGACCGCCATCGCGGTTCTCGGCGCGCTCGGCGCCGCGGCACTCGGCGACCGGTTCGGCCGGCTGGTGCCCGTCGCCGTGGCGCTCGTGGTGCAGCTCGGGATGGTGCTGCTCCTGCAGGGCGAGATGAACCAGATGCGGTTCGCGCTGACGGCAGCGGTGTTCCAGACGTTCTGGAACCTGACCGGCCCTTACCTGATGGGAACGATCGCGATGAGCGACCCGACCGGCAAGGCCAGCCTGCTGATTCCGACGGCGCAGATCGGCGGCTTCTTCCTCGGCCCCGTCATCGTGGGCGCGCTGATGAGCGACGGCAACCTCGCCACCGCAAACAACGTCGCGGCCGCCTTCATCGTGCTGGCGCTCGTGATGTTCATCCCCGCTGCGCGGCGGACCGGCAGCGGGGGCTGACACCGGAGCCGGCGTTACTTCTTCTTGCGCGCCTTCTTCTTCGCGCTCGGCCGGCCGCTGGGGCCGTGCTTGGCGTCGTGCTCGCGACCAACTGTCTCGATGTCGATCATGAGCGAGTGCGTGCGACGCACGCTCTCCACGTAATCCTCGATCGCCGGCCAGTCGACCGGTATCGATCCGTCGGCCCTTCGGGTGCGGACGATGGCGCTCCACAACTTGTGCTGGCGCTTCTGCGCCGAATTGATGGCGTAGACGATGTATTTCAGGCTGTGCCGTTCCCAGTCCACCTTGCCTGAACCCTTGTCACGCACGTTCGCCGTCGACATCTGCAGTCTCCTGATTCCAGAAACGGAAACAACCTGATGGTGATAGTGTCGGGGGATCGTCCGGCGGATGCAACGTCCGCGCAGCTCAGTTCGCTAGCAGGGGCACTGGCGCGACCGCCCAGCCGACAGGCTGCAACCGGCGCGCCGGCGACGGTATCGCGCAGGCGACCCGTCCGCGCATGGCAGCAAGGCGACCGCAATCGATACGCCATCCACGCCGGTGCCAGTCGGCCAGTCTGGCCCGGTAGTGCAGGATGATGTCGTCTGCCGGCACCACGAATTCGCCCAGGGGTACCACCTCCGGCACCGCGGGATCGAGCTTCTCGATCACGATGCGGTCCTCTTCGACCGCCACGCCCATGCGACGGAGGAAATTCTCGTCGTAGCGCTCTTCCAGCATGCAATTGCGCTGCATGACGAGGTAGATCTCCAGATCCAGCTCGTCGCGCGGCACGGCGTAGAGATAGATATACATCTTGTCGGTCGCGTTGAAATTGACGCGGGTCCAGGTGGAAGCCGCACCGTGATAACCGGAGCCTGACTCATTGCGGCCCTCTGCCTGCATCCTGCGCATGTCCTGGTCCGGCAGCGCCGGGGAGTAGAAGACCACCATCGCCCCGGCACTCCAGGGACCGCCTTCCTGCACGTTGATCTTCGGCACCTTGTACTGAGTGTCCTTCCCTGCCATGCCGAAGCCGGCGTGCACGTACTCGACATGGGAGGGATCCGACTGGTTTTCGACGAGCCGGACGTAGTTGCAGCGCCAGCGGTAATTCATCGCGAGGGTGCGCCAGGCGGGCTGGCCGTACTCCGCGCAGGGCATGATCGTCGGCCGCTGCCCTTCGGGCAGATCACCGAGAAACACGAAGACCAGGCCATAACGCTCCTCGACCGGATAGGCATCGAGTCGCGAAGCCGGCGGCAGGCTCTCGATCGGCCCGAGCGAGGGGATGCGCGCACAGCTGCCATCGCCGGCGAATTTCCAGCCGTGGTAGGGGCACTGGATACAGTCGCCGACGACCTTGCCGTCGCCGAGCGAGCCGCCCCGGTGCGGGCAGGTGTTGCTGGCGCAATGGGCGCGACCGGCGCTGTCGCGCCAGAGCACGAAGGGCAGGCCGAGCATCTGCACGCGCAGCGGTGCATCGGCCTTGAGCGCTTCGCTGCGCTCGGCCGGATACCAGAAGTTGATCAGCATGGCACGTCGCCTGTCAGGGATTGCGCAGCCAGATCTGCCGGGGGCCGTAACCGTCGCGCCGCAGGAAGTGCTCGGTGTACACGATCCGGTCCGGGCGCAGGCGCATCAACTGCCCGCGCGGCGGCGCATCGAAGGGTCGGCCGATTTCGAACGCCGACGCCGGCCACTTGAATACTTCCATCCCGCGTTTCCAGCCCGGCGTGTCGGGATCGAGAAGCTCGGCGTTCCCGAACATCTGGCAGCCCATCGCGCAGGCCCAGCCGGCCATGGGGTTGGCAACCGCGAGGCTCACGCGCGGATCGCGCTGCATGGCACGCAACTTCGGGCTGCCGGGCTGCGGAAAGACGTAGATGTCGAAGCCGTCCGCGTAGAACTCCAGGGGGCTGACGATCGGGCCATTCCGGCCGAGCGTGCCCAGGTAGCCGATGTTCGTCAGCGTCAGGATCCGCTCGATGCGCACCTCGAGCTCGTCGCGCGGCAGCGGGTTCTTCGTCCAATTGGCGGGTTCGAGCCAGCTATGCGGTGCAGCCATCGGGGTGCCCTCTGCGGTTGTCGTTCTTTGCGGCGATTATTGCATGTGGGGCTGGCGGCCGTTTCGTCCTATCATTATGCATCCACCCACCGGAGCCCTGCGCCATGACCGCGCTTCCACGTGCCGCCGCCCTGTTCCTTGCCGCCCTGGTCCTGCCGCTCACCGCCAGCGCAGCCCTGAAGGAAGGTGCCACCACCGTACTGATCACCGGCGCGAACCGGGGCATCGGGCTCGAGTACGTGAACCAGCTCGCCGCGCGCGGCTGGAATGTCATTGCCACCGCACGCAAGCCCGCGGAAGCCACCGACCTGCAGGCGGTCGCAGCCAGGAACCCGCAGGTCGCGATCGAGGCGCTGGACGTGGCCGATCATGCGGCGGTCGACGCTCTGGCCGCGAAGTACAAGAACCAGCCGATCGATATCCTGTTGCTGAACGCAGGCATCACGCCCACCTATCCTTCCGCGATGAAGCAGCTCTCCGGTGTCGACTTCGACATGGCCCGCCAGAGCTTCGAAGTCAACGCGATCGGGCCGCTGAAGATGTCGCAGGCGTTCATGCCGAGCGTACTGGCATCGGGCAAGAAGCAGATCGTCGTGCTGTCAAGCAAGGCGGGGTCCTTCGGCGAAAGCCCGAAGATGCCGTTCATGTACGAGTACCGCGCCAGCAAGGCAGCGCTCGACATGTACATGTACACGCTGGCTTTCGAGACCGGCCGCAAGGGTGTCACGCTGGTGCTGCTCTCGCCCGGCCAGGTCCTCACGGTGCAGGACCCGAAGATGCGCGAGATGATGAAGAACATGACGATCGAGACCAACGAGAGCGTCGCGAAGATGCTCGTCGTCATCGACAGCCTCACGCCGGCCGACAATGGCAAGTTCCTCAATTACGAGGACCGCCGCGTCATCCCCTGGTAATGCGGTTCACAACCAGCGCCGCCGCCTGAAGTACCAGACAGCGCAGGCTGCCAGCGCGGCGATCAGGAGCACGACGCCCGCGAAACCGAAGCGGCTGCCCGCTCCAGGCAGCCCGCCGACATTCATGCCCATCAGGCCCGTAAGAAAGGTCAGCGGCAGGAAGATCGCCGATACGACCGACAGCACCAGCACCCGCTGGTTCTGCTGGTGGGCAATGCGGCTCAGGAATTCTTCCTGTGACACCATGCCGCGTTCGCGGATGAGATCGAGGTCCTCGATGAACCGCTGCACACGATCTGCCTGTTCGCGGATGTCGAGATTGTCGCGCTCGGACAGGACCGGATCCGGCTGTCGCACCAGGCGGTCCAGCGCATCGCGCTGGGGCGCAAGAAACCGGCGCAGGTGCGCCGTCTGGCGGCGCAACTCCGAGAGCTGGTAGCGCAGTTCCATCACGTCCCCCGCGCCAGCGCCCTCCTCCAGGGCGTCTATCTGCCCATCCAGATCGTCGACCGCCTCGCCGATCCGGTCCACCAGCTTCTCCACCAATGCACAGAGAAACTCGCCGGAGGTCCGTGGCCCTTCGCCTGCCTCGATCAGGTGGCGAATCTCGCTGGATGTCTGCAACCGTCGGCGGCGGGTGCTGAAAATCCGGTTCTTTTCGAGCCAGACGCGGATGGACACCATGTCGTCGGGCTCGGCGCCAGGGTTGAGATTTACGCCGCGCAGAATTACCAGCAGGCCATTGCGCGATGGCGCGCTGCGCGGGCGCGTGTCCTCGGCCAGCAGCGCAGCCGCGATCGGCGGCTCGAGACCCGCCTTCTCCTCGAGCCAGCTGTCGGGCCCCGGATCGCTGATGTCGAAATGCGCCCAGAGCAGTCCCTGTTCGGGACGCCACGCACCGATTCCGTCCCAGCCGACCTGCCGGCCTCTACCCGAGCCGTCGAGCAACAATGCCCAGACGAGGCCGCGGTCGGTGGGCGGATTGGGCGCGCTCAACCGCGACGACGCCTGCCGCTGCGCCTGGCCGGCGCAGCGACTCTGTGCATGGCGTGGTACTCGCGGTTCGGCATCATGTCGAGCGTCATCGCCATGCGATTGGACAGATTGAACAGGCCGGTCACCTCGCCGATATCGAAGATGTCTCCATCATCGAACCCGGCCTTGCGCAGCGCCTGGCGGTCCACCTCGCCAACCTCGGCCGGTGTCGCCGTGAGCTTCCAGGCGTAGTCGAGCATGGCCCGCTGGCGTTTCGGCAGCTCGGCCACGCGATAGTTCATGACCAGCATCTCGCCCAGCTCCGGGTCGCCCGACAGCTCGCGCACGGCCTGCCCATGCGCGACGAGGCAGTAGTAGCAGCGGTTGTGGGACGAGACTACGACCGCGATCATCTCGCGCTCGAGGCGCGAGAGACGCGAGTCCTTCCCCAGCATGATTTCGTTGTAGGTATTGACGAAGTTGCGCAGCCGCGCCGGTTTGTAGCTCAGTGCCGCCAGCACGTTCGGCAACAAGCCGAGTTTCTCCCGGCACAGGTCGAAGTACTGGCGCATGTCGGCGTCGAGCCGGCTCTCGGGTGGCACAGGCAACCTGGAGATGTGCGGCGGCTGGGGCATGGTCAGTACCGGGCCTGGCGATTGCGGGCGCTGGTCCAGATGTTAGGGTGCAGCAGGAGCCAAAAGCAAAAGCTTGGTATTCAGCCGCAACGGCTGCCGCTACAATCGCCGCGGGGAAGGCGGAAGCGGCTTGCGAGCCCCGTGCCAGGCGTGTCATTTCCGTTGTAAGGAGTACGCGACGATGCTCAATCGAAATCTCACTCGAAATCTCACTCGGGCCGCCGCCGTGCTGGCGCTCGGGCTGAGCTCCATTGCCCACGGCCTCGAGGAACCTGACCAGGCGTACATCACCCCGATGGGCACCTGGATCGATCCTGACGGCAGCATTGCAGGCGACGATCTCGACAGCGGTTTGCAAGGCGGTCAGTTGGCTGTCGGCTACGCCCTCGAGGACAACTGGAACATCGAACTCGCAGCGCAGCGGCTCACCCTCGAAGCGAAGGATTCGGATGGCGAAATCGACCAGACCGGTCTCGTCCTGAACCTTCTCAACGTCTACAACCGCTCCGGCCGCTTCGCGCCTTACTGGCTCGCGGGCATCGGCTACGTGAACGACGACGCCGGCGGCAATGTCGGCGACGAGGACAACTTCCAGGCCCAGGCCGGGGTCGGCCTCTTCAGCCGGTTCTTCGGCGATTTCGCCTCGCTGCGCTCCGAAGTCGTCTACCGCTGGGAAGACGCGGAAGACAGCCTGAGCGACTGGATGGTCAACGTCGGGGTGCAGATTCCGCTCGGCCGCCGCTCCGCGAAACCCGCGCCGCGCGTTGCTGAACCGGCATCGGCACCAGCACCTTAGCCGCCGCCCCCGCCGGCACCGCCCGCGGATTCCGATGGTGACGGCGTGGTGGACGCGGGCGACCAGGCCCCCACACCCCGCAGGGCGATCGCGTCAGCGGGCAGGGCTGATCCTGCGATGTGACGCGACAGGTACGCTTTGCAGTCGACTCGGCCGAACTGACGGACGAGGGTCGCGCGACACTCGACGAACTGGCCGACACGCTGAAGCGGCTGAACTTCATCTCGGGCACTGTCGTCGGGCACACCGACAGCTCCGGCTCCGACGCCTATAACCAGGATCTGTTCCAGCGTCGCGCCACGACGGCCGCGAACTACCTCGGCGACAGGGGTGTCGGCGCCGGCCGCCTCGCCGTCAGCGGCGCGGGCGAGAGCGAGCCCATTGCGGACAACGCCACCGCCGAAGGCCGGGCGCAGAATCGGCGGGTCGTGCTGAAGCGCACCGACTGCGATTGACGCCGCTTGTGCAAAAGGCCCCGGCTGCCTGGCAGCCGGGGCCTTTTTTCTGGCGCACCCGCCCCTACCGCCAGCAGTCCTCGGTGTTGTCGTCGCCGTCGGCGTTTTCCGCCGTACGGAGGGACCGCTCGTTCACGGAGAAACTGACGCAGTTTTCGTCATCGGTCTGCGCCTCACCGTCCGCTATCGTCGCGGTCGCCACATAGCCCAGCGTGAGGTCGTCCGAGTCGATGTCAAGGGTGTAATAGCCCCGCTCGGTCGACGGCATGCCGAGCCCGTCAGGTGGCGCCTCCTCCAACTGGGCTGCGGAGGCGTAGGTGTTGTTGGCGAGGTAGAAGCGCTCCTGGGCTGAAGCCAGGCTAAGCAACGCCGTCGTGGCATCGGCCCGGTTCGCGCGCCGCACGTACTCCCGGTACGACGGGATGCCGATGCCCGCGAGAGTCGCCGCAATAGCCACCGTCACCATCAGTTCCGTGAGGCTGAATCCCGCCTCAGGTCGCGTTACGCGCAGCATACGACTACCTCACTCCACGCCGGCCTGGTTCCAGCGGGTGCGCAGCGGCGGATTCGCGATACCCGGATCGAAGCACTCAACGCCGAGGCACAGGGTGATCTCGGTGCCACTGTCGTCGCCTTCATCATCCTCGCAGCCCTCTGCGGTCAGGCAGGTGGTTTCGCCCCCACCACCACCGCCGCCGTCGTCGGGCGCCGAGAAGAAGAACGCAGGATCCGGCACCAGGCCCCCCTGGTTCAGTTGACGGATGCGGTCCTCCTTGGAGAGGTCCTCGGGGTCCGCGGAGCCGTCGAGGTTCGCGATCGGCGCGCCATCGCCCACCTTGACGACGTACAGGCGGTTGAGTCCGCCCGCGGCAACGCAGGCATCACCGTTGCCGCCCGGGGTTAACGAGCTGAAGAACAGGGTATTGTTGAACGTGCGCGACTCCGATACGACCTTTTCGCCCGGACCCATCTCCATGCGCAGGCGCCAGCCCTTGGAACCATAGGCCAGCGGCTCGTCCGGCACATCGGTGATATCGGTGAGGTCGCTGCGCGTGATCGGCTCGTCGTAGTCGTCGGACGAAAGCTGCCGGAAAACGTCGTAGTCCCTCAGGCTGTAGAACTCGTCGTCGGTCCCGGTATCGAGAGGGTCTTCGCGGTGGCCCGAGCCGATGTTGATCGCCAGGAAAACCTCGCTGGCGGTAACGATGCGGGCCACGTCGGGCGTGGCGAAGAAGCGCCGCGAAGCCGCCGTCGTGGGCGTCGTCATGTCGCCGGCACCCAGCGTGGCGAACACCCCGCCTTCCACCAGGTCGGCCACCGGCTTGCCCTGGTAGATGTCGAAGCGCCAGACCCGCCCACCCATGTCGCCGATGTACATGCGGTCAGCCAGCTTGTCCTGGTTCAGGTCGATCAATCGCACGCCGGCCGGCATGGCGTTCGTCATGTCCTCCAGGTCGAGGTCATGACTGCTGCCACGGCCCGCGCTCCAGATGAATTCGCCCGTCAGGGCGTCTGCCATGAAGATGGCATTGCCGCGCGTGTCCTCACGATAGCCGGCATCGTCCTGGCCGGCGTTGTAGCCGCCGGCGAAGATCGCGACGTCACGGATGCTGCCGCCGACCTTCACCTGGGTAATGACCGGCGGTGACCAGGTCTGGCCCAGGGACTCGAAGCCGGGGGTCCCGCTCGAAATCTTCCAGAGGAGCTCCGGCGAGTCGCGATCGGTCACATCCAGCGCATACAGCGTCTCGCCGCCACGGCGCATGCCGAAGTACAGCAGCACCCGCTCCTCGCCGTCAATGCCCGGCTGGCCGTCGTTGTTGAGGATGTGCAGTGTCATCTCGCCATCGAGGCCGTAGCTGCGCGGAATTACCGTGTCGTCCTCATAGAGCCCGTACAGGCGCCCGAGCATTTCCCCCGGGATGTAGGCCCAGCGCTCCCGGCCATCGGCAGGGTTGACCGCGTGCAGGTAGCCGTCGTTGGTCGAGACGAACACGGTGGCATCCGGACTCGCCTCCGTGCCGCCATAGACGACCATCGCCGGCCGGACGTGCAGGGGATCGCCCATCTGATGGCGATCGTCATTGGTGGCGCCGTCGTCATCCTCGTCGCGCAGGTCGAGGCCGCGGGCCCACTGGATCACGTCGGTACGCTCGGCCACTGGCGCACCGATCATCGTGGCCGTGATACCAACATTCAGGATATTGACGCTGTTGGCGCTCGAGTCGAGATTGTCGCCGGCGATGTCGGTGAAGAGATTGCGCTCGACGTAGGCCGGCAACTCATGGGCGGCGCCGCCGAGATTGGCCGAGTCGCCGTCGGTCACATCGGACCAGAAACTGCGGGAAGAGTTGGCGAAGAATCCCGTGTCATCGTCGACCGCATCGTTGCCGGTGGCGTCGACCAGGCGGCTGCCTTGCAACCGGTATTTCTTCAGGTTGCCGGGCCAGTGCGCGGTAACCGAGGGCGCGAATACGGAGACGAATACGTCGTCCATGTTCTGCGTGCGATTGAACGCATTGACCGGCGCGGCCGGCGTGGAGAACGTCGTCGAATTGTTGAGGATCGAGTAGACGATCTCGGTCAGCGCCTGCTGCAGGGTTGCGGCATCGCCCGCGGGGTAGTACTCGCCGCCGCCCTTGCGCGCGGTCTCCTGCAGGAAGCTCGTATCACCGAGCGCCAGATCGACGCCGAAGCCGATCGCGTAGGTCGTGACGTTCTGCAGGCCCGCGAGCGAGGTGTCGAGATCGTGGCGGAACAGGTACTCGGCGAGATCGCTCATGCACTCACCGTCAGCCCCTGGCGTACCGCTGCAGGTCGCGTCCGTGACGTTCGCGGCAAACTCCGGCAGCGCCCGGATCCTGCCCGTCGCTCCCACGTCCCGCGTCGGCAGTCCGTCGGTGAGCAGGATGATGTAGTTGTTCTGGCAGGCGTAGTTGACCGGCGTATCGTAGGTGTTGCTTCCCGCGCTGCCCCCGGTGCGCGAGGGCGGAACGCTCAGCACGGGACCGACGTTGCCGTAGTCGACGGCCCGGCCCATATAGTACTGGGCAGCCTCGAACAAGGTCTCGGAGAGAGGCGTCCAGGTGCTGGCCGTCAGCGAATTCACCGCCGCGGTCATGCTAGCACGCGAGGTGGCGATGTTTTCGATGGCGTGGCGCACCGTGCCGCCCTGGTCGGTGTTGAAGTGCATCAGGCCGACGTTGACGCTCGCCAGGTCCGCGAGCAGATCGTTGGTCACGTCACGCACGATGCCGATGCGGGTCCGCGTGACCGTGCCGCCCGTTGAAAACCAGTTCAGCCAGTTGCCGTTCCAGATCGTGTATTGGGTGGTCCAGGTCGGCTCCGCGCTGCGATTCGTGTGCCAGGGTCCGATCGAACCCGTTGCCGCATAGGGCTCGCCGTCGCCCGCGGCCGCACCGTGCGGATTGCCCTCGTCATCCACATCGTTCTGGCATTCCATGGGGCGGTAGTGGCTGCTGCTCAGCGCAACCCATCGGTTCTGGACCGAGCGCCACGACAGCATACGGGCCGAGAATACGCCGTTGTTCACCAGAGCGCCCTGCGACCGCTCGCAGTAATTCGCTGACTTGTAGATCCAGTTCTGGCTGGTGCAAGCCGGAATGGTCGAGGTCGTGGAGAAATATATGGCGTCGTCCTCGTAGCAACCGTCGAATCCCACTTCGTCGTCCCAAGGCTCCTGGGTCACGACTTGACTACTCATGCTGCCGGAGTTGTCGTAGATGAACAGGATGTTCGGCCGGGCGCCGGTTACAGCCGGATCGTTGGTGGCGAAGAAAATGTCCGTGTCATCGGCAAGCGCCGGAGAAACAGCGCCAGCGAAGAGCAGGATGGCCAGGTTCAGTTTCATGAATTTCATGGTCCGATCCTCTGCGGCTTGAGCCTTACTCAGCCGAAAGCACGACCCGCGTCACCAGCCGGGTCTTGATGTCGTAGAAGACGGTCAACAAACGGTCAGCGTTAAGCGCGCTTGCCTCGCGGAACTTGGCGAGAGTCACTTCGCCCGGACCACCGGCGCCGAGCATCCAGCGGGTTTGCCTCCCGGTCCGCAGGGTAACGGATGCGCAACGGGGGCACTCCCGCACCGTGAGCAGGCCGGCCTGATCCGCCGGCAGGGAGACCAGCCTGGGACTCGTCTCATAGGCGTTTTCGATATTGCGAAGGGCCGCTTCCGCGGTAAGCGCGTAAAGCGGCGCAATTGCGACAAGAACTGTACGGATGATTGCGTGCACGACGTTGCTCCTTTGCCCGCTCCTACAGGCAGCCGGGCCCCATCAACGAGAAGTCCTGCGTGTGCACGGATTGCGCCCCGCGCTCGGATACCCCGGTTGAAGTGATCTGGAAGTGATAGCTGGAATAAGTTTCCTCACCGATCCCCAGGCTCGCGCCGGCCGCGAGGCCACCACAGAGCTGGTATGCAGTCTCCGAATTGAACACGCCGACTTCGACGCCGTCGGTGGTGGCGACGATGGTCTCCGGGATGATCGTCGGCTCCATGTCGTTGAACGGCCCTGAGTTGATCGCGACCTCGATGCCGGTTTCGGCCATCTGGAACGCGGTCTCCGCGTACTGGAGGTTGCCGGCCATGCCGAGCCCAAGCGTTGCGCTCCCCATGGTCGATATACCGAGAACCGTGATGACGAGCAACAGCACCAGCGCGATGATGAGCGTGGCGCCACGCTGCCTGGGATGGATAGCGTGTATGTTCATGCTCAGCCCGGCCTCAGGTTTCTGAGAAGGATGGTCTTGTTGAAGAGCGAACGACGGAACCCGTCCGCCGGCGCGTAGTCGGCCACGTCGGCGTAGTTGTAGGTGGCACCGTCGACGAACCCGACTTCCCGGCGCTCTGCCCGGAACATGAGCCACATGCGGACGGCCATCACGGGGGTGCCGGCAACGAAGTCGGGATGGTCTGCCTCAAGGTATCTTTCGACGGTTCCATCGCCATCGGTGTCGATGCCGAGCTGCACCTGCAGGTCCTCAACACCGGTGATGAGCTCCTGGTCGGTGACGACGCCGTTCTGCAGGACTTGCCGGCGCAGTGACGGCACGGTGGCGCCGAGTGAAGACGAGGACGCTACGTAGTAGTAGTTGGTGATCCAGTTGTAGGTGCAGCGGATCTGCGGAGAGGCGGGAGGTGCCGCGGGCACTGGGCAGTCGACCGTGCCAGGTTCGGCACCGTCGTCGAACACGACGCTCTGGTAGCGGTCGCTCTGGATCTGGACGGTGCCCGCCACAGCGCCAACGGGAGCACCGCTCGCGTGGCGGACGACGAGTGTGTCAGTGCCGGCCAGGTAGTTGTCCTCGAAGGGATCGCAGGGCACAAGGTCGACGTAGCCGTCATTGGCTGCGGCCACCGGGTTCAGGACATCGAGAACTTCAGCGGATACATCCGTGGCGTCGTCGCAGGTGACGACCACGGCCGCCGGCACGCTCACCTGCGCGGCAATGTTGTGCAGCCCCCACGAACCCGCCAGCCGGATGTCAGGCTCGATGGTCGCCATGGCAAAACGGGTGTTCTCCTGCATGCGGGACACCGCGTCGGTCGTGCGGTAGGTCGAACGGGTCTCGGCGAAGATCGACAGCACGCCTATGAGGAGCAACGAACCGATCAGGACCGAAACCATGACCTCGACGAGGCCGAATCCGCCATTGCGCCGATGCCGGGTCACAGTTCTATCTCCAGGACATAGCGGCTGAGGTCGGTGGCGCCTGGCTCTACCCAGGAAAGTGCTATCGAATAACTCTGCACCTCGGGGACCGCGCCGGCGTCCACGTCGATCTCGGCGTCACCGCCTGGCAGCAGGCGACCGACTTCGGCACGCCACCAGGCGAGGTCGTCGGCTGCCAGTTCCTCCGGCGAGCAGTCCTCGTCGCCATTCACGCAGTCGTTGATCTCGTCGTCGCCGGCATAAGCCACGCCGGCGGCTGGATTGAGGCGTATTCGGTCGGCGAGGTCCGACGCGAGGGTGACGGCTGCCTGGCGGAAGGTCGACGTCCTGCTGGCGCGCAGCCCGTCCACGTACATGGCCGCCACGCCGAGCATGCCGACTGAGACCACGACCAGGGCGACTAGCGACTCGACCAGGGTCACACCGCGCTGAAACTCCCTGCTACGCACTGGCCCTCCTTCACGCATGGTTCAGCAGCCTCCCAGCAGGTTGCCCTGGATGGCTTCGCGGCTGCGATACAGCTGCGGCCGGCCGGTCGCGCCGATCTGTAGCCAGCGACCGGCAGCGATCTCGCCTTCGTCGGTCGTATTGCCCGTCGCGACATCGCCGCGATCGTCACAGAGCTGGATATTGGAAATCGCAGTGCCAGCAGCCGCCTGGCGCGGAAACCCGCTCGCGGCGAACTGGATGTACGGCAGGCTGTCGTCGTCGATCTGGAAGGTCACGCGATCCGGTACCGGACCATGGATTGACACGATGGTGTCGCCCGCATCGACCCACACGTCACCATCGAGATCCGCGAAGATCAGCCAGCCGGCCGGACCGCCGGTGAGGTCACACTCCGGCGAGTCGGTATTCCAGTCGGCGGACGCGCAGATAGAGACGATGGTCCGGCGCTTGACCGCCTCCGAGCGGGCCATGTGGATGCTGGTGACGAGGTCGTTGGTAGCCGCGGCCATGCGGTTGTTGGCGGTGAACTGCGTGAACATGGGGATACCGACGCCGAGGAGGACGCCCGTGATTAACACGACCATCATCAGCTCAAGCAGGTTGAATCCCGCTTGTGTCAAACGCCGCATATTCCGTTCCTGGGTCGTCTCGCCGGCTCCAACAGCCAACACCGCCGCTCGCGGTCTTCCGTTGCGGAGCAAATGGTGCCGTTCCTCCACACCCGAATCGCTGAGACGGATCGCCAGGAGCCGGGTTTCGAGCGTCGCGTTATTTTATCGAGGGCAGCTGGCCGCAACAATCCGTCAGGCGGATGGCGGCTTTCGCACAGCAGGAATTCCTGCGTTTCACAGACGCCGATGAACGTAAGGCGGTCTAGCACGCAGCGATCACGGCAAGCAGCCATTTTGACACGCGTCACGCTTTCGAGATCGCTGACGCGAATCCGACGAGCGGCAGCACAGCATCGACTGACGGTAGGACGGATGAGGTTATGTAAGAGCCGGGTGTAGCGGCTTGCGCGACACGCTAGCCCCTGTAGTCGCCGACGAAGTCAGCGACGCCATTCGCCACGAACTGCACGCCGATGCACACCAGCAGGAATCCCATGACGCCCTTCAACGAGGCGATGCCGTCCTGTCCCAGCAGGCGCAGCAGCCTGGGTGAGGCGCGCAGGATGAGCCACGCGGCGATGGCCACGGTGATCACGGCAGCAGCCTCGACGAGATAACCGTTCATCCGGCTCGGCACGATGCCCGTCGCGGGAATCGTCGTGGAACTGGTGATGACGACGGACATGGAGCCGGGACCGGAGAGCGTCGGTATGGCCAGCGGCACCAGCGAGGGATCGAGCCGGTCGGAATGCGGGCTCTGCGGCTCCGCGGACGGTGCGTCCGCATAGGCGAACAGCAGCCTGAAGCCGAGAAAGGCGATGATCAGCCCGCCGGCGACGCGCAACGCGGCCAGCGAAATCGAGAAGAATTCCATCGCCAGAGCGCCGGTCACCAGGCACACCAGCAGAACGACCGCCGAGTTGCGGCCGGCGCGCCAGGCGATGGCCGCCTGCTCGGCTGGCGGATGCCCGGCGGTGAGCGCGAGAAAAACCGGCACCGCGGCCACCGGGTTCATCATCGCGAACAGCGTGACGACACCCGACGCATACAGACCCAGCCAGTCCTTCAGGAATTCCATCGGGGCACTTTAACTCCGCACCGGGGAATGGGGCTAGACTGCGAACATGCTGTCGCGCCCGGCCAGGCTCTTCGCCGTTCTCGCCGCGTTCTTCCTCACGAACGCGATCATGGCGGAGTTCGTCGGTATCAAGATCTTCGCGCTCGAGCCCACGCTGGGATTTCCGCCGGTCAACTGGTCGCTGTTCGGGGTGTCCGGCACGCTCAATTTCACGGCGGGCGTGCTGCTCTGGCCGTTCGTGTTCGTGATGACGGACGTCATCAACGAATACTACGGGCGACGCGGCGTGCGATTCATATCCTGGCTGGCTGCCGGCCTGATCATCTATGCGTTCCTGTTCGCCTACCTGGCCATCGGCATCGAGCCGGCGGACTGGTGGATCACGTCCTATCAGACTCAGGGCATCGCGGATGCGCAGGCGGCATTTGCCGGGCTGTTCGGCCAGGGACTGTGGGTGATCGGCGGCTCGCTCACCGCGTTCATGATCGGCCAGCTGCTGGACGTGACGATCTACCACAGGATCCGGCGGGTGACCGGCGAGCGGCGCGTGTGGCTGCGGGCGACGGGGTCCACGCTGGTGTCGCAGTTCATCGACAGCTACGTGGTGCTCTATATCGCTTTCGTGCTCGGACCGCAGCAGTGGCCGATGTCGCAGTTCCTCGCCGTCGGCAGCGTGAACTACCTGTACAAGTTCTGCGCAGCGATCCTGATGACACCGCTGATCTATCTCGCCCATGCGCTGATCGACCGCTGGCTCGGGGCGGACGCCGAGCGCCTCAAGTCCGAGGCGAGCGCGGGTTGAGGAGTCGGCGGGGAGATCAGCGGCTGCGAGGCCGCGAGCAGACGACCGGTATGCCCTTGTGGCGGGCATAGGCCGTGGCGAGTTCCATCGCAGCGGCATGAGTGGTCAGTAGTCCGGCGAAAAGCCGCCGCAGGCTCATGACGCCGGTCGATTCGCTGCCGAAGTCGCGCACCCGCACCCGCTCGATGCGCGTGAACACACCGGTCTCGTCGTCGCCCGTGCAGGAAACGCGGATGAAGTCGTCGCCGGCTTCACCGCAGTCGCGGTCGTCCATCAGCGTTACGGCGTTCACGTTGTCGGTCCCGGTTTTCGTCATGGCAGGGGAATACAGCAGGACCCGTACCATGCGACATAAGCGCAGGACGGTGGCGAAAACAGACGTGATTAAGTCCGCGGGCAGTGACGCGACACGTCACTTTGTGACGCTGAGTGCCGCATCCAGGTAGCTGCGCATGCGGGCCGCAAGGTCCGGCGCATGGGTCGTCAGGCACTCACGGTGGGAACCGGGCACGCGGTGGACTTCGAGATCGGTCGCGACAGGCGCCCAGCCTGCATCCCAGCCGCCGGGCGGGCGCTGGTCGATGTGCGAAGAGCGGAACAGCACGGTCTTGCCGTCGTAACGCTCCGGCACGAACACGGTGACGCGTGAGTGGTAAACGGGCCACAGACCGCCCTGCTCCGCCGCCGGATCGTCGGCAGCCTCGGCGGGTGCGCGGGCCGGCGCAGCGACGGCTTTAGGCCGTCGCGAAATCCGGCGGAATACCGCTCGCAGGAAACCGCCGATACCGCCGCCGGCCTCCTGCACGTCGGCGCGCAACCAGCGCAGCCGGCGGAACAGCTCGAGCTCGGCCGATTGCGACAGCCCGAGGAACCGCGCCAGCCGGTGCGACAACCGCCAGGTCGGGCCCAGCGGCGCGTTGTAGGCCCGCGCATCGACCATCAGCACGACGGGCACCTGCTCGCCGCGAGCTCGCAATCGCCGCGCCATTTCATAGACGATGAGGCCGCCGTTGCAGTAGCCGCCCAGCAGATACGGGCCTGAAGGCTGGATCTTCTTCATTTCGGCGATGAAGTCCTCGGCCATGTCCTGAAAGGAGATCGGCACCGGCCCGCCGTCGAGACCATGCGGCATCAGCGCATGGAACGTAAGGTCCGGACCAAGATGCTGCGCCAGACGCCGGCAATAGAAGCCACCGCTCTCGATGTCCGCGTGGGCGTAGAAAAACGGCTGCTGCGAGGTGCCGCGCTGTATCTCCACGATCCGCGCGCTCGGCTTGCCTTTGTCGGTCCGGATCAATTCGGCAACGAGACGTTCGATGGTGAGTCCCGGCAGTATGTTGGCCGGAACGACGCGCTGGCCGCACTCCTGCTCGACGCGATGGAACATGCGATTGGCGAGCAGCGAATTGCCGCCGAGGTCGAAGAAATCGTCGTTGACGCCGAAGTCGGTGATACCGAGCTCTTCGGCCCACAGGTGATGCAGCTGGGTCTGCAGCAGCGTGCTGGGCATGACCCGATCGGCGCGGGCCGCAGGCTGTGCAGGCGGCGGCGGCAACGCCTTGCGATCGACCTTGCCACCGGGCGTGACGGGCAATGCTTCCATGAACACGAAGGCCGACGGAATCATGTAGTCGGGCAGATAGCCCGCCAGGAAGCCGCGCAGGCCCGGCACGGTGAGCGTCGCATCCGCCGACGGCACGATGTAGGCGACGATGCGCGGCTCGCCAGGTTCATCGTCGCGCGCGATCAGCGTTTGCTGTCGTACACCGGGCGCTTCCAGCAACGTCGCCTCGATCTCGGCAAGTTCGACCCGGTTGCCGCGGATCTTCAGGCAGAAGTCCTTGCGGCCCAGGTGCTCCAACTTTCCGTCCGGCCCGATCCGCCCGAGGTCCCCGGTGCGGAACAGCCGCCGGTCGCCGCCATCGGGATCAGGCAGGAAGTACTGGTCCGTCAGGGCCGGCTGCTGCCAGTAACCCCGGGCCAGCCAGGCGCTGCGGACGTAGATCTCGCCGACCTCGCCCGGTGGCACGGCCCGGCCTTCGTCATCCCTCAGCACGACTTCCACGTCGGGTAGCGGATAACCGACCGGCACCAGCCGCTCGTTCATCTGTTCATCGTGACGCAGGATGTTCTGCCGGATGGACCCCGCTTCGGTTGCCGACAGGGTGTTGACGAGAACGCAGCCGGGCGGAAATCGTTTCTGGAACCACTGGAAGTCGTGCCGAGCGATGGGCTCGCCGCCGAGTTGCACGACGCGCAATTTCGGGAAACTGCGGCCATCCGGCAACATCTCGCTGAAGTAGCGGAACACCGATGCGCTGGACGTATAGATGCTGATGTCGTTCTTGGCGAGCCAGTCGGCAAGGCCCGGCAGTCCATCCTCGCGGATGCGATAGGGAAAGAGCGCACAGCCGTTGACCAGCGCCTTCCATACGCCGGTCATGCACTGCGCCGAACTCCGCGCGCCGAGCAGCGTCAGGCGGTCGGCAGCGGTGATGTCCAGTGACGAGGTGTGCCGGAATTGCGTGTGCAGCACGGCGCGATGCGAGTGCATGACGCCCTTGGGCTCTCCCGTCGAGCCGGAGGTGAAAAGCACTTGAGCCAGCGCGTCGGGATCCGTGGCGACGCCGGGATCGGTGTCCGGGTGGCCTGCGCCCGCTGCATCCACGTCGATGAGCGGCGCTGCCAGGTTCTCGAACTGACTGGTGATCCTGCCACTGGCAGCATCGGTCAGGACTGCAACGGCACCGGATGAACGGACGATGCCGGCGAGCCTGCCTGGCGGGTGGCTGGCATCCAGCGGGATGTAGAACTTGCCCGCCTTCACGACTGCGAGCATGGCGATGACCAGGCGGATGTCGTCGCCAAGGAGCAGAGCCACCGGTTCCGACTGCGCTCCGCGCAACTTGAGCAGCGCGTGGGCCAGCCGGTTGGCGTCACGGTTCAGCTCGCCGTAGGTGATGCTGCGGAAACGGGTGCGCACGGCCAGCCGCCCGGCGCCCTCGCGCACCCGGGCCTCGACGGTTTCCGCCAGCGTGCGGGCGTAACCGGGAACGGGAGTCGGCGAAGAGGTTGGCATTCGCCCGGGCCAGTCCTACGGCATGCGGATCTTGCCGCCGCCCGGCATGCCGCCGAGTCCGCCCATGCCGCCCAGCTGGCCACCGGCCCCCGCTTCAGGAACGATGATCGATGAGGCGGCCTCGCGACGCATTTCCTCGAGCCGCTCCATGGTTTCCTGCAGCGCTACTTTGGCGCCGTCGCCGAACTTGCTTGCCGCGTCCTCGAGGGAACTGGCGACGATCTCGAAACTGAGCGGCAGGGCGCCCGCGGCGGTCAGGATCTGGGTCTGGCCGACGTACAGTACCGGCCGGGCACCGTCCGTCTCGCCGGACCCCGTCACGGGCGTGAGGCGCTGGATGGTGCCGACGCGCCGGTCGGTGAAGATTTCCTCGCGGTAAAGGTCACCCGCGTTCATCTGCGGGTCGGCGCCGCGGCTGGCTCGATCGGACATGTCTTGACTGCCCCGGTGTGGCTGGATTGGTCGGCAAGGTTAGCATGCGGAGGCGCCGGCGGCCCTGCGTCCAAAGCGGCACCGGACGCGAATACCCGTCAGGCGGCGATCGCCTGCGACCTTGTTTGGCCGTGGCCGCTGCCATCGCCGATAATGCCTCGAAACGATCCGTCTCCGAGACAGAACAACATGACTGCAGCCGCCCGCGGCCTCCTGCTACTGCCCCTGCTCGCGCTGATCTTCCTCGGCCCGCCGGCCTGGTCGCAGGGCCGGGTCGTGCGCATCACCACGGTGCCGGCAGCCACCACGCGCATCGAACAGACCGAGTGGGCGGTTGGCGTCATCGAGAGCCGCGTGTCGGCGCAGGTTGCCGCCGAGGTCTCGGGCAAGGTCGTGCAGGTGCTGGCCGAGCCCGGCCAGGGAGTCGCAGCGGGCCAGGTGCTGGCCGAGATCGAAACGTCGCAGTACCGCTACGGCCAGGACGCCGACAGCGCCGAGGCAGGACGCCTGGACGCCCTCCTCCGCAGCAAGACCCTCGAACTGGAGCGGGCACGCAAGCTGGTCGCCGAACGGCTGATCGCGGCAGAACGCCTGGACACCGTGCAGGCCGAACACGAAGCGCTCGTCAAACAGGTGGAAGGCGCCCGCGCCAATCTGGCCGAGAGCCAACGCCGGCTGGGCAAGACGCGCATTACCGCGCCCGTGCGCGCCGAGATCGCCGATCGGCTCGTCGACATCGGCGACTACGTGCAGGCCGGTACCGTCGCCTTCGATCTGGTCGATATCGATCGCCTGCGCGTCAAGCTGCCGTTCCCGGAGTACCGGGCCACCGAGTTCGCTCCGGGACTGAAGGTCCGATTGACGTCGGTGGCAGCCGGTTCGCGGCCGCTGGAGGCGTCGATCAGCGAGGTGCAGCCCAGCATCAACCCCGCCAACCGGGCGATCACGGTCGTGATCGACTTCGACAACCCGGGCAGCTGGCGCCCGGGCGCCAGCGTGCGTGCGGACGTCGTGCTCGCCGTCAGGGAAAACGCCATCGCTGTGCCCCAGATTGCGGTCGTGCGCCGCCCTGTGGGCGACGTGGTCTACGTGATCCGCGACGGCAAGGCCGAGGAACGCCCCGTCAGACGCGGCCTGCGCACCGGCGCAACCGTGGAAATACTCGAGGGATTGCGCAGCGGCGAGGTCGTCGCGGTCGACGGCGCCGGGTTCCTCACCCAGGGTGTGGCAGTCAACGCAGGCGGGAAGTAACGATGACTTTCGCTGAAGTCTCGGTCCGTCGCTACGTGTTCGCCGCGATGCTGAACGCAGTCATCGTGCTGTTCGGCTTCGTGGCCTGGCAGCGTATCGGCATCGAACGGTTGCCCAACATCGACTTCGCCACGGTCACCGTTACCACGCGACTGCAAGGCGCCAACCCGGATGTGGTCGACGCCAGCATCACGAACGTTCTCGAAGGCGCCATCGCGAGCCTGCCGGGCCTCGAGCGACTGGTCTCCACCTCGGCAGCCGGCATCTCGACGATCACCCCGACGTTCCGCATCGACAAGGACATCAACGTCGCGTTCAACGAGGTGCAGGCGAAGGTGAGCCAGATCGTCGGTCAGCTGCCCGAGGACGCCGAGGCGCCGGTGATCAGCAAGGCGGATACGAGTTCGTTCCCGGTGTTCTGGGCGACGATCACCGGCAACCGCACGATCCAGCAACTGAACCAGTACGCGCGCACGGTCGTACGCCGACAACTCGAGACCGTGGACGGCGTCGGCGAAGTGGTCATAGGCGGCGAGCGAGAGCGCACGATCCGCGTCAACCTCGACTTCGAGCGCATGGTCGCGTTCGGCGTCACGGTGCAGGACATCACCGACGCCTTTCGCAAGGAGCATCTGCTGCTGCCGGGCGGCTACCTCGTCGACGACCGTCAGGAGCAACTCCTCAAACTCGATCTCGAGTACCACAACCCGGTCGACCTGGAGCGACTGATCATCGGCTATCGGCTCGGCGCGCCGATCTACCTGCGGGACATCTCCACCGTCGAGGACAGCCTCTCCGACAACCGCCGCGTCGGCCGCTACAACGGCAGGCCTGGCCTCGGCCTCGGCATCGTCAAGATCGCCGGGCGCAATACCGTCGAGATCAGCCGCGAGGTGCAGCGGCGCATCCGCGAGGACGTCCTCCCGCAGATGCCACCGGGGATCGAGTTCTATGTATCCACCGACGACAGCGTCTACATCATCGAACTGATCGATACGCTCAAGGAACACCTGGTCGACGGGGCGTTGTTCGCGGCGCTGGTGGTCTGGCTGTTCCTGCGCAACCTGCGGGCAACGTTGATCGTAGCGGCCGCGATTCCGGTATCGCTGTTCGGTGCCGTGCTGGTGATGTACTTCCTCGGCTATACGCTGAACACATTCACGATGCTGGGACTGCTGATCCTGATCGGCGTCGTGGTCGATGATGCCATCGTCGTGCTGGAGAACATCCAGCGTCGGCTCGAGGCGGGGCAAAAGGACCGGGCCGCCGCCGCGATCGAGGGCACCCAGGAAGTGATGCTGGCGATCGTGGCTTCGACACTGACGCTGGCGGCGATATTCGCGGTAGTGCTGTTCATCGGCGGCATTCCGGGGCGGTTGTTCAGCGCCTTCGGCGTGGTCGTGGCAGCAGGCGTCATGGTTTCGCTGTTCGTGGCGCTGACCCTGACGCCGATGCTCTGCTCGCGATTCCTGACGCTGCGCGGCCATGCCGGCTGGCTGTCTGGCAGGCTGCGACCGACTCTGACGAGACGCAGCCGTCGCTACGGGCGGGTTGCGATCCGGGCCGCCACCCAGTGGCGGCGACTGAAGATCCGCGCAGTTTCACTGGCGCGGGGCGGACTCACCTGCCTGCGCTGGATCGACGACGCGCTTTTCGCCCGCTTCACGCCGTGGCTGCAGGGCATGGAGTCGCGCTATCGCGAGGCGATCGTCTGGACCCTCAGGAACCGCTGGCGGACGGTGCTGATCGCAGTGGGTATCGTCTGCCTCACGCCACTGCTCATGGCCGGGCTTGGCTTCGAGTTCGTGCCGGCCGAGGACGAGGGCTCCTTCCAGGTCACCATCAAGACCCCGACCGGCTCCAGCCTCGAGTACAGCGACGGCAGGATGAAAGCGGTGGAGGACCGGATCCTTGCCCGCAAGGACGAGGTCGTGAGCGTGTTCGCGACGCTCGGCGTTGGCCGCATCGGTGCAGTGAACCAGGGCGTCATGTACGTGAACCTGACTCCGCGGGCAAAACGCGACAAGAGCCAGCAGGAAATCATGGCTGAGCTTGCAGTTGAGTTCACGGAAATTCCGGGCGTGCAGGCGTTTCCGGCTTCCTTTTCCATCGCCGGCAACCAGCGCGGCGAGGCGCTGCAGTTCGCCGTGCAAGGACCTGACCTCGAGGGCGTGGCCCGTCTCGCCTACGAGCTGCGCGAGCGACTGGGCGCCCAGCCCGCCCTGGGCGCTATCGATCTCGATCTGAATCTCGACCTGCCGCAGATTCGCCTGGACGTGAATCGCGAACTGGCTGCCGAATTCGGTCTCGGCACCCGCGACATCGCGCAGGCAGCCAACGTGATTGCCGGCGGACTCAATGTGGCCAAGTACAGCGACGAACCGGGCGACGGCGAGCGCTATGACATCCGGCTCAAGGCTGCGGGCGAAGTCATGGTCGAGGACCTGTCGAAGATCTACCTGCGCAGTCCGAACCGGTCGCTTATCCGGCTCGATACCGTCGCCAAGTTCGAGCAGACCGTCGGGCCGTCGATCATCCCGCGCCTGAACCGCCAATACGCCGCGTATTTCTACTCGGACCCGACCGTTTCGCTCGGGCAAGCCGTTTCCACCGTGAAGAAGGAAGCCGCCGAGGTGCTGCTGCCGGGCTATCGTCTGCGCATGCTCGGCCGCTCCGAGGAACTCGGCAACACTCAGTCCACGCTGGGCTTCGCGTTCGTCATGGCACTGGCGCTCATCTACATGGTGCTGGCAAGCCAGTTCAATTCCTTCGGCCAGCCGCTCATCATCATGGTGGCCCAGCCTCTCGCCATCGTCGGAGGCGTGGCGGCGCTGCTGCTCACCCGCGACACGCTCAACCTCTATTCCATGACCGGGCTGGTGCTCCTCATCGGACTGGTCGCCAAGAACTCGATCCTGCTGGTCGACATCACCAACCAGTTGCGGACGCAGGGCATGAGCGTCGACGAGGCGCTGCTCGAGGCCTGCCCGCGACGGTTGCGGCCGATCCTGATGACGTCGCTCACCATCATCTGCGCGATGCTGGCGCCGGCGCTTGGCTTCAGCACAGGGGCTGAACTGTCCGGACCGCTTGCCTCGGCGGTCATCGGCGGCCTGGTGAGCTCGACGCTGCTGACGCTCGTGGTAGTGCCTGCCGTCTATTCCCTGGTCGAGTCTTCCCGCCGCAGCGCGAATGAGACAACATCCGCGACGACCGAACAGCGGACTGAAACCGGGCAAGGGTGACATGTTGCAGATCGATGACGCCTGGCAGGGCGCAGTCCAGTTCTGGGAGCTGATCTTCGGCACCTGGCTCGTCTATGGTTTTCTCGTCCTCCTCTGGGAGAAAGCTCTGCGCGAACCCCTGGAGGAGTGGCGCTACGTGCTGCTGGTCTTCCTCGGCGCGTCCTTCTTCTGGATCAACCACTACCTGCAGCGTGCGCCCTTCTATTTCTGGGTTTTGAACGGCTATACGGCGGTAGTGTGGGTTGCGTGGTACTGGATTGCCGTGCGCGGCCGTGGATCGCTGCTCTGGACCATCCTTGCCTCGCTGTCGTTCGTGCTGTTTACACTGGCCTACATCGGCTTCGAGCAGATCGCCCGCTACCTGGTCAAGAACCTCGGATTCCACGAGTTCCACACCATGCTGATCAGCTACGTCGGCTTCGCGGCATTGATCTGGTGGCGGGCCCGGGCCAGCCGGCGGGAAGCGGGTGCCTGATCCGGCAGCGCCGCGCTCGCCATCGGGCGCAGCCTGAGCGTGGCGCGCCGTTTTCGTTTCCGCCGGCTCGTATTGCGCTGCATCCTCCTCGTCGTGGCGGCAACGATACTTCTCGTCCTGCCGCTGCGCTGGCTGCCACCGCTGACCAGCAGTTTCATGCTCATCACCTGGGCGACGAAGAGCGAGGGCGCGGGCGACCTCCGTTACGACTGGGTCGGACGACAGGCGATCAGCCGCCACGCAGTCACGGCGCTGGTCGCGGCTGAAGACCAGAGGTTCTTCGAGCATGCAGGATTCGACTTCGCCGCGATCGAAAAAGCGCTGCGCAACAACCAGCAGCAGCGGCGCGTGAAAGGCGCCTCGACCATCAGCCAGCAGGTCGCCAAGAACCTCTGGCTGTGGCCCGGCCGGAGCTGGCTGCGCAAAGGCCTGGAGGCATGGTTCACGCTGTGGCTGGAACTGCTGCTGCCGAAGCAGCGCATCCTCGAACTGCACCTCAACCTCGCCCAGTACGGGCCCGTCACCTTCGGCGTGGAAGCAGCCGCCCGCCAGTACTTCCGCAAGCCCGCCGACCAGCTGAACCGCCACGAAGCGGCGCTGCTCGCGGCGGTGCTGCCCAACCCGGTGCGTTACAGGGCCGCGAGTCCCTCTCGCTATGTCACCAGCCGGCAACGCTGGATCATGGCCCAGGCCAGGCGCGTCGAGCGCGCCGGCGCGTTCTCCGCGGCCGCATGGCGCCGCAACTGAGGCTCAGGCCAGCGCCGGCACGACCCGCTCGCCCAGCAGGCGGATCGTGAACTCGGGATTCTCGTAGATGCGCAGGGCGATCGACGTGAGCCCGGCCCGCTCGAACTCGCGGAACCTCTCGATCTCGGCGTCCAGGTCGGCTACCGCGCAGGCCGAGGTACAACGTTGCGCGAGTCGCGACACGATCTCCGGCGGCACCCCTTCGATCACGTCGGTCTTGCGGTTGTAGGCGCGTATGAACGCATTGATGTTGCGTGTCACGAGTGCAGCCTCATCTGCATCCAGCACGTCGTTGATGTACGGCGGATAAAGCGTGCCGCGGACCGTGAGCCAGATGCGGGCCTCGCGCTCGGCCTCCTCCCGCGTCGGCTTGACGTGCCAGGCCCAGAAATTGTTCATCGGGAACTCGCGTGGCTCGCGGCCCGCTGCGTTCAACGTCGCGTCCATGACCTGCCGCGCACTGCGGACATGGTCGATGACGAAGTCGCTCACCATGACGCCATCCGCATAGCGCGGAGCAGCCTTGAGCATCTGCGGGCCGTTGGCACCAGCCCAGATCATGGGCGGCGGGCTGCGCACCCAGCTCGGGTTGTACCAGCCGACCTTGAACATCTCGCCCTGGTAGCGCACCGGCTTGCCGGTCGCCGCGCTGCGCAGGATCTCCACGCACTCGCGCACGGCGCGCACGACGCGCGTCGGCCTGATGCCCATGGCGGTTGCCGTGCCACCACCCGCGCCGACAACGATCTGCGCGCGGCCGCCGGCGATCTCGTTCAGCGTGAGGAGTGAACCGGCCATCTTCAGCGGATGGAGCTCGAACGGACTGACGGCGATCGGCCCGATGCGGATGCGCTTCGTCGCCCGCGCCAGTTCGACGAAATTGATGAAAGGATCGCGGGCGTCGTTCATGTTCGACACCCACACGGCACCGATGCCGGCCATCTCGGCCATGACGCCCAGCTCGGCGATCCGCTCCGGCGGCAGGTTCGATTCGAGAATGACATCGATGCGCATGCCCTCTTCTCCCTCGCGAGCGGCAGCGACAGTCTACAATTCCTGCCCGCATGCCCGCAGCCACCGACACCGCCCTTGCCTACCAGGACCTCGTGCCGGATGACGTCATTGCGGCAGTCGAAAGCCTCGGACTGCGCTGCGACGGACGCCTGCTCGCGCTGAACAGCTACGAGAACCGCGTCTACCGCGCGGGCATCGAGGACGCAGCACCGGTCGTCGCGAAGTTCTACCGGCCCGGGCGCTGGAGCGACGAGGCGATCGTCGAGGAACACGACTTCGCAGCCGAGCTGGCGGCAGCCGATGTGCCAGTCGTCCCGCCCATCAGCCATGGCGGACGCACGCTGCACAAGCGCGGCGAATTCCGCTTCGCCGTCTATCCCTGTCATGGCGGCCGGGCGCCCGAACTCGACGACATGGCGCTGCTGACCCAGCTCGGAAGGCTCGTCGCCCGCATCCATCTCCAGGGCGCGCGCACCGCATGGCGCCATCGCGGCCGGATCGGGCTCGAGACCTACGGCACGAAGTCGCGCGACTACCTGCTCGCGGCGGACTTCATCCCGGTCGAGCTGCGCGATGCCTACGCCGGCGTATGCGAGCACGCCTTCGCCGGCATACGAGACTGCGAGGCGCGCGCGGGCGGTGCACGGCAGCTGCGCCTGCACGGCGACCTGCATCCCGGCAACGTGCTGGTGCTGGGCGAGCAGGTGCACATCGTCGATCTCGACGACACGCTGACGGGCCCGGCCGTGCAGGACCTGTGGATGTTCCTGTCCGGCAACCGCGACGAGCAGACGCCGCAGCTCGCGCGGCTGCTGGAGGGATATTGCGAATTCCGCGAGTTCGATGCGCAGGAGCTGCACCTGGTCGAGGCGCTGCGCACGCTGCGCATCATGCACCACGCCGCCTGGCTCGCCCGGCGCTGGCGCGATCCGGCATTCCACATCGCCTTTCCCTGGTTCAATACCCGTAGGTACTGGGACGAGCACGTGCTCGCGTTGCGGGAGCAGGTGGCGCTGATGGAAGACTGGCCGCTCGAATGGAAGCAGCGATGACCTACGATGTCGGCGCAAGCGGCTCCGGCGTGGCGTTCGACGCGGTACCCGGCGCGAGACTGCTCAAAAACATCGCGATCGTCACGCACTGCGTGCAGGATCTCGCCCTCGCGGAGGCGGCGTGGACGTCCCTGCTCGGCTACCGCACGGTGGAACGCGGGCTGCTCGACACGGATACCTGTGCCGCGTGGGATACCCCTGCAGCCGCCGGGCAGCGCTGGTGCCTCATGCAGCCGGCCAGCGGCGAGGACTGCTGGCTTCGCTTCGTCGAGACCGGCGAGCGCAGCCACCCGCCTCCGGCGACTCTTGGCTGGTGCGCGACGGAACTGCTCGTAAGCGATGTCGACGGACTCGCGCGCGAGCTGGCTGGCAGCGCGTTCCGGCGGCTGGGCGGGCCGGGCGACCTCTATCCCCGACCCAGTGCGCCACGGGCGATGCAGGCGATCGGGCCCTCCGGCGAACTCGTCTACTTCACGCGCCTGCTGCCCGGCGGGAGCCGCTACGGTCTCAAGCAGGCGCAGAGCCGCGTCGACCGCCCGTTCATCGTCACCGTGGCCGGGACCGACGGGGCTGGCATGCACCGCTTCTACGGGCAGTCGCTGGGACTGCGTGTCATGGACCGCACGCCGTTCGTCAACGGCCTGCTGGCCATGCTCTGCGACACCCCGCCGGACACGGTGTTTCCGACGGCAGTGGCGGCGATACCCGGGCGGAAATTCCTGGTCGAGATGGACGAGTTCCCGCTCCACGTCGGGCCGCGACCACGCCGCGCCGGCGCCTTGCCCGGCGGGATGGCGATGGTCAGTTTCCGGGTGAACTCGCTCGAGTCGATCGGCATCCCGCTGCGCTCGGCACCGCGGCGCCTCGCGGGCGCCGCCTACGGCGACGCCCGCGCGGCCGTCATCGAAGGTGCCGCCGGCGAGTGGCTGGAGCTCATCGAGGCGGCGTGACCGCCGCTGCCTGCGTGTCGCCGCCGGGACCGCTGCCCTGCGGGAAGAATTTCCACTCGCGCCAGCGCCTGCCGTCGCGGAACTCGTAAAGGTTCAGGGTCACCTTCGTCACCGGCTTGCCGGCCTCGAGCACCACGTCCTCCTCGACCTGCACGAGGATGTTGCCGACCATGCCGAGGCGCTCGAAGCGGGAACTCACCCATGCACCGGACCCGAAAAAGCGCTCGATCAACGCCACGGTGGCGGCGCGTCCACGCACGGCTTCGCGCGGCCCTTCAGGCGTCACCTGCCACCAGCTGTAGTCCTCGGCCAGGTACGCACCGACCTCGGCGCCCTTTTTTTCATCGAAGGCCCGTTCGGCAGCCTCGATCACCGGCAGGAAACCGGCCGGCACTTCCCGGTAGCTTGCCGTTGCCGCGAATGCGGTCAGAACCGTGGCAAGCACGACGGCAAGAGCGGCCGCAACTGTGAACCTGCTGAACCGGACTGGACGGATCTTCATGACGACACCTCGCTCGCTGCTATAGTCGGTTACCGCAGAGACTAGTCGAGCGCTTCCCCGCACCACAACCACCGGAGCCGCAGCCATGAAGTACCTCAGCGCCTCGATCGCCGCTCTGCTGTTCCTGGCCGGCGCGGCGACAGCCCACGAAGACGATGCGGCCATGACCGGTCGCATCGTCGTCATCGGCGCCACGGCACGCAGTTCGCTGGAGATCATCCCCCAGGCACTGGATCGCGGTTACGAAGTCGTCGCCATGGCGCGCGTTCCAGCCGATCTCAGCCTTTCGCACGAGCGTTTGCGGATCGTCGCGGGCGACGTCTACGACGTGGCGTCGCTGGAGGCGGTCCTGACCGGCAGCGAAGTCGTGATCTCGATGGTCGGACCACGGCTCGATCCGCTCAAGGAAGTCGGACAGATCGACCTCTTCACCCGCGGCACCGGCAACATCATCGCCGCAATGAAGAAAAAGGGTAATCGCCGCCTGCTCGTGGCGAGCTCGATCGGTGTCGAGACCGAATTTCCGGCCGCGAAGCCCGACGCGGTGAAGGAACCCGGGCAGATGTGGGTCTGGAACACGCGCTACCTCTACAAGGACATGCGCGAGATGGAGGATATCGTCCGGACCAGCGGCCTCGACTGGGTGATCCTGCGACCCGGATTCATGGTCGAGGAACCGATGCGCAACGACTTGAAGCTCTCCGTGAACGAAAACTCGCCGAAGCAGCGGATCCTCACCTACGCCGATTTCGGCCGCTTCGTGGTCGACCAGGTCGCGGGCAACGATCATCTCGGCCAGACCGTCGGCCTGTGGACCGACCGGCTGCTGCAATTCGGCCAGAACGTCGACTTCGAGAAGGAGTCGCAGATGATGCGCGAAAAGGCGGCACTGGAAGAGTCGCGGAAGTCCGCCGCCGGCAAGTAATCCGCTTCAGCGGACCAGCCCGTCACGCTCGCGCAGTTCCGGGAACCACCTCGCCCACAACGCGGCGACGGCCAGCGTGCCGACGCCGCCGATGACGACCGCGGGGACGGTGCCGACGAGGGCCGCGGCGACACCGGACTCGAATTCACCCAGTTCATTCGAAGCGCCGATGAACACGGAGTTCACCGCCGAGACGCGCCCGCGCATCGCGTCGGGAGTCTCCAGCTGCACCAGCGTCTGACGCACGACGACGCTCACCATGTCGGCTGCGCCCAGCACGCACAGGAACGCGAGCGACAGCCAGAGGCTGGTCGAAACGCCGAACCCGATCGTGGCAAGGCCGAATACCGCAACACCCTGGAACATGCGCACGCCGGCACGCCGCTCGAGCGGCCAGCGCGTGAGCGCCGCCGCGGCTGCCAGCGCGCCGACTGACGGCGCGCTGCGCAGGAGCCCGAGACCCTCCGGGCCGACGTCGAGTATGTCGCGCGCGTAGACGGGCATCAGCGCAGTCGCGCCACCCAGCAGCACGGCGAAGAGATCCAGCGAGATCGCGCCGAAGATCACGCGGTTCGAGCGCACGAAGCGCAGCCCTGCCAGCAGCCCCTCCTCGTGCGGCTGCCGCGCCGCGCGGCCGGCGCGGGGACGCACCGCCAGGAACAGGCAGGCCGTGACCACGAATGCGCCAGCCACCGTGGCGAAGACACCCGTGCCGGCAAAGGCGTAGAGCAGCCCGCCTGCCGCGGGTCCGGCGATCGTCGCTATCTGCCAGGTGATCGAGCCGAGACTCACGGCACGGGCGAGCTCGCCGGCCGGCACGAGATTCGGCAGCAGCGCCTGGCCGGCAGGGTTCGCGAACGCCCGCGTCGCGCCGAAGGCGAGGACGAGCGCGTACACGACGCTGATCGGCGTGCCGGGATCGCGTGCTGCGAACCAGAACCCGCCGGCAGTCACAGCCGTCAGCAGGTAGGAGATCACCATGACGACACGCCGGTCGTAGCGGTCGGCGACGTGGCCGGTGACGAGCGCGAGCAGCACCGCAGGCAGGAACGTGAGGAGCCCCACGATACCGAGCGCCAGCGGATCGCGTGTCAGGTCATAGACCAGCCAGCCGATCGCAACGTTCTGGGCCTGAATGGCAGTGGCCGACAGGAAGCGGGCCGCGAGAAACCAGGCGAGCGCGGGATAGTGCTCGACTATACTTCTGAAGGAGAGCTGGGGCGTTTCCGGGGGCTGCAAGACCATGCTGCGTCGTTCGTTCGTCCAATCAGGCTCCGCATTGGCGGCAGGTGCCCTGCTCCTCCCCTTCGGGCGGCTGGCCGCGGCGGCTGCAAGCGCCGCGCGCGACATCGAAGCGCGAACGCTCGACGGCGGCGAAGTCATTCTGCCGCAAAAGGCGGTCAATGACTTCATCGGCGGGCTGCGCGGCGGGGCATTGCTGCCAGGGCAGGAAGGTTACGAAGAAGTGCGGCGCGTGTGGAACGGCATGGTGGATCGCCGGCCCGCGATCATCGCGCGCTGCGCCGGCGCCGCCGACGTAAAGGGCTCCGTGGACTTCGCGAGGGAGCATCGCCTGCTGGTCGCAGTACGCGGTGGCGGCCACAGCATCTCGGGCCAGTCCGTCTGCGATGGCGGGCTGATGATCGACCTGGCGCCGATGCGCTGGATACATGTCGATCCGAAGACCAGGCACGCGACGCTGGGACCGGGTTCGCTGCTCGCAGACCTCGATCGCGAATCGCTGGCCTTCGGGCTGGTCACCACGGCCGGGACCGTGTCACACACCGGCGTCGGCGGGCTGACGCTGGGCGGCGGCCAGGGCCGCCTGCAACGCATCCACGGACTCGCCTGCGACAACCTGGTCTCGGCCGAGATGATCACGGCCAGCGGCGAGCTGGTTCGCGCGAGCGAGCGGGAGAATCGCGAACTTTTCTGGGGCCTGCGCGGCGGAGGCGGCAACTTCGGCATCGTCACGAAGTTCGAGTACCGGCTGCACCCGTTCGACGGCACCGTGCTCGGTGGCGAGCTGCTCTATCGTTGGGAACAGGCGCGCGAGGTCTGCGACTTCTACGCCGAATTCAGCCAGACCATGCCCGATCCGCTGCATCTGACGATCGGGATGGTCTCGCCGACCGGAGGCAAGCCGATGGTCGTCATGCAGGCCTGCTGGGCCGGCGACATGGCGCGCGGCGAACGCGCGCTCGCGCCGGTGCGCCAGTTCACCAAGCCGCTCGCCGACCGCATCGCGCCGATGCCCTACCTGAAGCTACAGACCTCCAATGACGTGGCCAACTCGGCGGGTCGGAACTACTACGCCAAGTCAGGCTTCCTGCAGCGGCTCGAACCCGCATTCCTCGACGAGCTGATCGGTGGCTACGAAACGTCGAGTGGGCGCGCGACCGTTGCGGTGATCCAGCGGTTCGGCGGCGCCATGGCGCGGCTGCCGGAGGACGCCACCGCGTATCCTGGCCGCCATGCCGCCTACGAGGCGCTGGTCCTCGGCGGCTGGAACGACGCGACACGCAACGAAGCGGAAGTCGCGAACCTGCGCGGCCGGTGGGCGCATCTCGCGCCACACACCAGCGGTTTCTACACCAACACCTCGGGCGCCGAGGAACAGGATCGCGTGCGTGACAACTTCGGCCGACTCTACACCCGGCTGCAGCGGCTCAAGGACCGCTACGATCCCGGGAATGTGTTCCGGTTGAACGCCAACGTGAAGCCTTCCGCTGCCTGATCCCGCGCTGTCCGCCCGCGCGCGCCGACTCGCCACGCGACTGGGCCGTGGAAAAGCCGGAGCAGCCGCGGCTCGTCGACCGGTTTGTCGCTGCAGGCGCGCTGACCGACGCCAGCGACGTCGTGATTGCCAGCACGAACGCGAGTCTCTTCGCCTACGTCGGCGACGGCACGGGCGGACTCAAGGTGCTGCAACTCACCTCGCCGGCCAGCCAGCCGAACTTCTACGGCTTCAGTCCGGCGCCCCGACCGGAGCTCATCGCGAGCCGGCCGGCGCGGCTCCCGGCCGTGCTCCCTCGAGGACCTGCAGTAGGCCCCCCCACCGCCACGCGCACGGGGTTACAAACTGTTACCCGGGAGCCCCGCGCCGCTCCTACCATGGGCGCCTGAATAACAGGAGCCCCCCATGAAGAAAGAAGCGAAGATCCGCCCGTTCTGGTATTCCGACGTCTGGCTGTTCCCGAAGCTGATCACGGTCATTACCAGCCTGGATGAGCAGGGCCGCATCAATGCCGCGCCCTACTCCCACATCATGCAATACGACGTGATGACGAAGAACCCGCGGATGATCATCGGCTTCCGCCAGGACTCGCACACCTTCCAGAACATCTGCGCGACGAAGGAGTTCGTCGTCAACTGCCCGTCCGCGGATCATCTCGACGACATGATGGAGACCGCGCGCTTCTACCCGGAGGGCGTCAACGAACTCGAGCACACGCACTTCACGATGATTCCGTCGTTGCACGTGAAACCGCCGAGCATCAAGGAGTGCCCGCAGATCGCAGAGTGCGTGGCGGAAGAAATCGTGAAACTCGAGAAATCGAGCGGCATCGTCATCGCGAAGATCAAGGCCCTGGTTTTCGACGAAGAGTTGATCGACATGGGGCGCGAGGAGCGCATCCGCAGGATGAACCTGCCGATCGGCCTCGGCGACGAGGACCGTCAGGACTATTTCCACACGACGCTCGGGCACCTCACGATGCACAAGCTGGGCGAAGCTCCCGACGCGATCAGGGGCAGCCAGGTGCAGCTCGGCATGCCCTGGGACGCCGACGCGCTGCAGGCGCTGATGACCATCCCGCCGATGGTGCGCAAGATGGTCACGGAGCAGACCGAGGGCTGGTGCAGCAGCAAGGGCCACGCCAGCGTCTCGCTCGCGCAGTTCAACGCCTACGCCGCAGAGCAGGGCATGACGCCCGAGTTCATGGAGCGGTTCCGGAGAAAGAAGCAGTCGGCCTGAGCCGGCAGCGGCGGACACAAGACCTGGATCCGCTGCCCGGCTGGCGCTTCGGGTAACAGGCATCGCGCTGGTAGACTTCGCGCTTCACGGGTTGTGGAGCGCAGACCGGTGCAGGCTCGGGCGATCGCGCAACTGGCGATTGTGTTCGTCGCCGCAGCCCTGCTGCCGGCAACAGCACAGACCACGGATTTGCATCTCGGCGTCGCGACCTGCGCCTCCACCACCTGCCACGGCGCTGCGAAACCGGCCAGCGCCGGCAACATCCTCGGCAACGAGTACGTCACCTGGTCACGACATGACCCGCACGCAGGCGGCTGGGCCACACTGAAGAGCGAGCGCTCGCGCGCCATGGCGCGGCGCCTCGGCATCGGGGCGGCGTAGACTTCCGGGCTCTGTCTCGACTGCCACACCACAACCTCGGCGCGGACGAGCGCGGCCCGCGCTTCCAGGTCGACGACGGGATCGGCTGCGAGGCCTGCCACGGCGGGGCGGAGAACTGGATCGCCACGCACGACGACGGCCGTGCCGACACCCGCAGGGCAAGCCTGGCGGCCGGCATGACGGATCTCGTCGATCCGGCCACCCGCGCAGGCGTCTGTGTTGCCTGCCACGTGGGTGGCGAGTCAGCAGCGGACCACCGGCTGATGGCAGCCGGTCATCCCCGCCTCGGCTTCGAACTGCACACCTTCAGCGAACTGTGGCGCACCAGCGGCGGCCACGCGCATTACCGCGCCGATGCGGACCATGCCCGGCGCAAGGGCACGGTGCCGCCGACGACGGACTGGGTGCAAGGTCTCGTCGTCAACCCCCGCGCACAGTCAATGCTCATCGCCGAGCGCTACGGCGCCGGCGGCGCGCTGCCCGACTTCTCGCTCTTCAACTGTTACTCCTGCCACCGCGCCATGCGCCTCAAGGACTGGCGGGAAAAGCCGGTTACTGGCGGCGATCCGGGCGCGTTGCGGTTCGAGGACAATGCGGCGCGCATGCTGCTGGCGGCGCTGGCAGCCCGGCCAGCGCTGCGCGACGGCCTGGAACGAGACCTGCGACGGCTGCAGTCGGCGAGCGGCGACTCGCCGGCCGCCGTGCGCGAAGCCGCTGCAGCGGCCGTCCGCAACCTGGACGGAATCGGGACAGCCCTGGCCGAGACTCCGCTCTCCGCAGAAGAATCGGCGCAATCCCTCGCCGCCCTGGTACGCGCGGCCGGCGACGGCCGCTTTCCGGATTATGCCGGCGCCGAGCAGGCGGCCATGAGCATCGCGCTGCTCGCAGCGGCAACCGGCACAGCAGCCGACCATCGCACGGCAATCGACGACCTGTTCGAGGCCCTGGCCGACGACGAGCGCCATGACCCGGCACGCTTCGCGGCGCTGCCGAAGGCCATCGGCCGCTGAAAAGAAAAAGCCCCGGCATGACCGGGGCTTTCTGCTCCTCTGCTTCGCTGTCGCGAAGCGCGGCCGTCAAGCGGCCTTGAGCTTGGAAGCGGCGGGCTTGCCGCGCTCCGTCACGACTTCAAAGGAAATCGACTGGCCTTCGTTCAGCGTTGCCATGCCGGCGGCCTGGACCGCGCTGATGTGCACGAAGACGTCCTTGGAGCCGTCTGACGGCTGGATGAACCCGAAGCCCTTCTGGGCGTTGAACCACTTCACTGTACCGGTAGCCACTTGATAAAAACTCCAATTGGGTAATGAAAGTCACTCGCGTGCGGGCTTGTGCGGCACCGCGCGCACAAAAACACCTTCGGAATCGAGACTCGGGACGCTACCCGGGACCGGGTTGCGCGACCAGCTTCGGGCCGGATCGGCGATTTGCGGTGGCCACGCTACCCGGTTCGGCAAGCGGGGTCAAACCCGCGGACCGGATTTGCCCGAGGGACAACGGCGGCATGGTTCATAACAGTAGACTGTCGGGCGCCACCAACCGGGAGGACGTGAACTGTGTCGAGTGGAAAAAATCCTGCAGCCGTTGCCATCATGCTCACCGCCTGGGCGGCGCAGTCAGCCGCGGCGCTGCCCGAGCCCACCTCCCCGGCGTTCTGCGTGTCCGCGCAGAAGATTCTGGCCAGCACCACACTGGAGGGCCGGAACACGCTCTTCACCGACATGCCGGAGTACCGGCATTCCAAGCCCCTCGTGAATCCGTTGCGGATCTACCAGGTCGTGACCTATCGCGGCCAATTGCCGGTCGTCGTGTCCTGCAAGGTGAAGACTTCGGCCCACCTGCGCGCAGCCTACGGTGAGAAGACCGCCGGCGAGCAACGCTGGTGCCATGACATGACGGGGATGGCGCGCGATGAGGCCTCCGCCGAGCTGCGGGCGGAAGGTCTGGCCGACGCAGCGGCACTCGCTGCGTCCTTCGTCGTGGACCGCAACGAGCCCTACACCACCGGCCGCAGCTATCTGCAGGACTTCCAGCCGAGCTACAGCGGCGCGGACGGCCGGGTGCACCTGGCCTCGCCCGGACTTTGGCAGGACTACGACAGCTGGATCACGCTGATCCTGCCCGAGATCGTACAGGGGCAGAGCTACTGCCACCTGCCGACGGTCGATTACATCAAGTCGCTGGCGACCGGGGCGATTAAGCCTGGCACGACGGTGACGACAGCCGATGACGCGCCGGTCACGCCGCGCTGAGGCGGCGTGCAGGATCAGACGGCAGGAGTCGCGGCCCGACGGCGACGGTGCAGCAAGAAGAAACCGCCGAGGCCCGTCGCGACCAGCAGCAACAAGGCCGGCTCGGCAACCGGGCGGACCCGACCGTAGAGGGTCAGGTGGGAAATATTCTTGAACTCGCCGTCGTAGGCCCAGTTGAAGATACCGTACTGGTCGCGCGGCAGCCGGTACGCCGCCCACTTGATCCTGTGGTTCGCGGAGGAGCCACCGTCATTCAGCACGACCACCAGGTCCCTGAAGGTGTCCCAGATCCCGACCGAGAGCGTGAAAGTGCCCGAGTAGCCGGCCCCCCCCTTGCGACCGACTTCGTGGCTGATCAGCCAGTAGGCAAGGCCCCCATCATGATCGTCGCTCGTGCGGGACAGTTCCTGCCAGTCGTTGAAGCCGGAGCCGGCGCCGCCGTTCAGGTCGCCCACGCTGTCCTTTGCATCGCCCAGCGCGCCGTCGCGGCAAGCCCTCGACTGCAGCACGCCGCCAACCGTCCCGTAGGAACCGCAGGGTATAGCCCAGGCCGGTGCGGCAGCCAATAGCGCCATGGCGGTCATCGTCGTCAGGACGCGGGAAGACATCGCGGCATCTCCTTAGGTCGTCGCGCGGCCCCGTGTGAACTCCGTCACACCCGGTGCGCTACAAGGCACCGCAGACCGCGCTTGCAGTTCTTCTGGAGATGCAGGCTACTGAATACCGCTCACTGCAGCGCGGGCGGTTTGACAGAAGCGGCACAGTCGGCAGCAAACTGCGGCATGCGACACGCTTTATTGTCTCGCGGTTATACGACACATCCGGTCGCTGCAGCGCGTTTGCGCAAAGCCGCAAGCGAGGGCGGATCCGGTATCATGCAGATCGTTAAATCCCGGCGATGAAGGGCGGCCACCTGCCGATGGACGAAGCCCGTATCACCGCGCTCCACGTGTACCCGGTGAAGTCCTGCCGCGGCATTGCGCTCGACTCCGCGATCATCGGCGAAGCAGGTATCACGGGCGATCGCCGCTGGATGATCGCGACGCCGGAAGGCCGCTTCGTCACGCAGCGAGAACTGCCGGCACTCGCCATGATCGCGACCGAACAGCTGCCCGAAGGTCTGCGACTGACCGCGCCGGACGGCTCCTGCCTGACCGTCAGCTACCTGATCGACGGCGAGCGCCGCCGCGTGCGCGTCTGGAACGACGACTGCCTGGCCTTCGACGCCGGCGAGTCCGCATCCGCCTGGCTCCACGCGAAGCTCGGCCAGCCGCTGCGCCTCTGCCAGTTCGACCCGAGCACGACACGGCCCAGCGATCCGATATGGGCGGACGGCATCCGTTCACTGAATGAATTCTCCGACGGCTTTCCGATTCTCGTCGCCTGCGAGGCGTCGCTGGCCGACTTGAACGCCCGCCTGCTCGTGCCGATCCCGATGAACCGCTTCCGTCCGAACCTCGTGCTCGGCGGCATCGCGGCTTGGGACGAGGACCGCCTGCACGAGATCGCCATCGGCGCACTGCGTATCCGCATCCTGAAACCCTGCACGCGCTGCCGCACGACGACGATCGACCAGTCGACTGGCGAACCGCAGGGCACCGAGCCGCTCGCAACGCTGAAGGCAAGTCGCTGGAGCGACGAACTGAAAGGCGTCCTGTTCGGCCAGAACGCGGCGGTCGGCGCCGGCGCCGGCACGCGCATTGCGGTCGGCGACCGCGTCAGCCTGTCGTGGCGCACCCGGACGGACTCGAACCGCCGACCCCCTGGTTCGAAGCCAGGTGCTCTATCCAACTGAGCTACGGGTGCGCGCCCTGGGAACTGTCGTCTGAAACGCCGGTTGCCGGCGGCAGCACGATCACCGGCATGACGCCTGGCGTCGTTGCCGGCGCCGGCTGAGGCGCCGTCGCAGCCGGCGAAGCTGCCGCGAACAGTTTCGCCAGCCGCTGCATGCCGCGCAGGAGACCGTCGAACCCGAGGACTAAGAGACCGGACATCAGCACGGCGAAGACGGCGGCGGTCAGGTGCTTGGCGAGACCGCCGCGCATGGCCGTTACCGGCGCGCAGTCATTGATTTCAGGAAACCGCCAAAGGCCGTGGCGTGCGCGCTCAGCACGGCAGCACAATCCTCGTTGTCCATCATCGCTTTCCACCAGGTCGCGAGCCGCGGCGAGCCGACGGGATCCGGCAGGCCGAAGTTGCCGGCACCGTAGACCGTGTTGAGCAGCGACGTGGTGGTCGCCAGCGCGCAGTCGCCGAAGGTCGGCGTACCGGCGATGCAGAAGGGACCCGGGCCCATCGCCGCTTCGGCATAGCCCATGCCCTTGGCGATCTCCTTGCCCGCGGCTTCGATCGCCGCAGCGTCCCGGTTCGCCGGATTCATCTGCCGGAACAGCGGCCCGATCTGCGGGGCGATGTAGAGGTCGACGATGCGCCCGACCAGCCGGCTCTGCGCACGGCCGAAGTTGTCCTTCGGCAGGCCGGGCTTCTGCGGGTAGGCATCCTCGAGGTAGTCGCAGATGATCGTCGACTCCCCGATGCCCCTGCCGTCGACTTCGAGCGTCGGCATCTTGCCGATCGGATTGAGCTTCAGGTATTCGGCACTCTTGATGTTGCCGCCGGGCGCTTCGGACAGCGGCAGCTCGATTCCCTTGATCTTGGCGTACATCGCCACGCGGGCGACATAGGGGGAGGCAATGGCACCGTAGAGCTTCACGAGGGTTCTCCAGCTTCTGTTGTTGTGGGGCGTTCAGCCGACGGCGAGGCGCACGGCCTTTGCGACGGCGTCGATATCGCCGCCGGTCAGTCCCGCGATGTTCACGCGGCTGTCCGGCGCAGTGTAGACGTGATGTTCGTTGCGCAGTTTCTGCACGGCCTCGGGTGACAGGCCCAGCACCGAAAACATGCCGTTCTGCCCCGCGACGAAGTCGAAGCGTGGGCCGCCGAACTCCCGGCGCAGCGCGGCGGCGAGATCGCGCCGCAGGCCCATTACGCGCTCACGCATGGCGGTCAACTCCGCCAGCCACTGTGCCTTGAGCGTCTCGTCGGCGAAGATCCCGGCCACGATCGCGGCACCGTGATCCGGCGGCATGGAGTAGTTGCGCCGTGCGAGACTCTGCAGGTGGCCCATGCTGGTCGTCGCGGCGGCTGAGTTCTCGGCGATCAACGTGAGTGCCCCGACGCGCTCGCGATAGAGGCCGAAGTTCTTCGAACAACTGACGGCAACGACGAGCTCGGGCAGGCGTTCGGCGAGCAGGCGCATCCCGTGGGCGTCTTGGTCCAGCCCGCGGCCAAGGCCCTGGTAGGCGATGTCGATGAACGGCACGAGCCGCCGCTGCGCCATGACGTCGGCGACGGCCCGCCAGTCGGACTCGGCGAGATCGGCGCCCGTCGGGTTGTGGCAGGAACCGTGGAGCAGCACCACCGTGCCCGGCTCGGCTGCATCCAGCGCAGCGAGCATGCGCGCAACGAGGAGTGCGCCGGTGCTGCGGTCGTAGTAGGGATAAGGCGCCGTCTGCAGGCCTGCCCCACCCATGAGCGGGATGTGATTGGCCCAGGTCGGATCGCTGACCAGCACCTTGCCGCGATAGCCGGAAAGTGCGAGGAGTTCCGCACCGAGGCGCAGCGCGCCCGTGCCGCCGGGTGCCTGCAGCGTAGCCACACGCTTCGCCACCAGGGCCGGGTGGCCGGCGCCCAGCGCCAGTGTTTCCAGCGCCGCGGCGAATTGCCGGTTGCCGGCCTGACCCACATAGCCTTTCGTCGACTGCTTTGCGAGCAGCTTCTGCTCCGCCGCGCGCACGGCGGCCATGACCGGCGTCTGGCCGGAGGCGTCGCGATACACACCGACGCCCAGATCGACCTTGCTGCTGCTGGGATCCGCGCGAAAAGCTTCCGTCACCCCCAGCAGCGGATCGGGGGGTACGGGACTAAGAGTCTGGAACATACTGCTTATTGTGCCACGGGCAACAGCGCCAATCAGTATCGCGCGACGCGCCCGTCCCCCTGCTCCGCCCAGGCATCGATGCCGCCGTCGAGGATGTCGAGGCGGCGAAAACCGGCTTTCCACAGAAGATAGAACGCCTCGACGCTGCGCTCGCCGCGGTGGCAGCAGAGCGTGTAGTGGCGCGCGGAGTCCAGCTCGTGCAGGCGCGCGGGCAAATCCGCCAGCGGCAACGACCGCGCGCCGGGAATCGCCGCTATCGCAAGCTCGGGGGTATCGCGAAGATCGACCAGCTCACCGGCCTCCCCTGCCCTCTGGCGCACCAGGAACTGCGTGACGCTCACCCGCGGCAGGTCATGCGCGGCGGAGCGTCCGGTGGCTGTGTCGATTCCGCAGAAGGCCTCGTAGTCGACTGGGGCGGTCACTGTCGGCGTCGCGCCGCACACGGCGCAGCCTGCTGATTTCCCGAAGCGGATGTCGCGGAACGACGTGGCCAGCGCCTCGACCAGCAGCAGGCGCCCGACCAGCGGTTCGCCGATGCCGAGGATCAGCTTGATCACCTCCAGCGCCTGCAGCGTGCCGAGGATGCCCGGCAGCACGCCGAGCACCCCGCCGTCGGCGCAGGCAGGCACGAGACCGGGCGGCGGCGGTTCGGGAAACAGACAGCGGTAGCAAGGCCCGCGGCGAGCGTCGAAGACACTCAACTGGCCCTCGAAGCGGAAGACGCTGGCGTAGACATCGGGTGTGCCGGTGAGCACGCACACGTCGTTGACGAGGTAACGCGTGGGGAAGTTGTCGCTCGCATCGGCCACGATGTCGTAGTCGCGGATGATGCCGGCCGCATTGGCAGCGGTGAGTTTCCCGGCGTGCGGCACGATGCGGATGCCGGGGTTGAGCGCGCCGAGCCGGCTGCCCGCGACTTCGATCTTGGGGCGACCGACGTCGGACGTGGCGTAGAGGATCTGCCGCTGGATGTTGCTGAGGTCGACCTTGTCGTACTCGACCACGCCGATCGTGCCGACGCCCGCGGCCGCAAGATAAAGCAGCAGCGGCGAACCGAGTCCGCCGGCGCCGACGCACAGTACTCGGGCGGCCTTCAACCGCTCCTGCCCGGCCAGCGTGATTTCCGGCATCACGAGGTGGCGGCTGTAGCGCAGTATTTCGTCGCGGGAGAGCGTGCTCATCGTGCTTCGGGAGACGGTCGTCGCCGGGTGCGGGAGTATACTCCCGCAGACCAACGAGACCGGCCGCAGCCGGCTGGACAAGTTCCTGACCCGGCGGGCAGGATGCCTGCAGAAGAACCGGAGGGCGGGCATGAGCGACTCGAGCTACGCAGCGGCCGGCTACTCGGCCATGAACATCGGCTTCGGTGATCGGCCGGCCGTCATCGTCGTCGACTTCCAGGTCGGCTTCACGCGGCCGGAGTTCCAGATGGGCCGCTCGCCGCACGTCCATCGCGCCGTCGAGAACACGGCGAAGCTCCTCAAGGACGCGCGGTCGCGAAACATACCGGTGGCCACCTGCAGCGTGGCCTGGGGCAGTACGCGCGACATGCCGCACTGGAAGATCTCCACGCTCTACAAAGGCTGGTGCTACGGCGATCCGACGACGGTGATGGATGACCGGATCGCGGTGCCGGAATACGACTTCCATTTCCACAAGAACGCCCCGTCGATGTTCTTCGGCACGCCGTTGACGACGTTCCTGAACCGGAACCAGGTCGACACGGTGATCGTCACCGGCTGCGTCACCAGTGGCTGCGTGCGCGCCACGATCATCGACAGCTTCTCGCACGGCTACCGGACGATGGTTCCCGAGGAGTGTTGCGGCGACATGGAGGAAGGCCCGCACCGCGACAACCTGCGCGATGTGGGACGGCGTTATGCGGACGTGATCACGCTCGCCGACACGCTCGGCTATCTCGAGCGGTTTCCGAAATCGGCCGCTACTCCTCCGCCCCGAACTCGAACCGCGCGCCGACACCCCACCAGCGCGGCGGACCGAAGGCCTGCTGGTTGAAGCCGAAGAGACCGCTGAAATCGAAGGTGTAGGTCTTGTACGCCTCGTCGAAGACGTTGTCGGCGTAGGCGTATATCTCCCACCTGCCTTCTCGCGCCAGCGAAGCGCGGGCATTCACCAGCCAGTAGCCGTCTTCCCGCGAAATCGGATGGTTCTGGATGTCATACCAGATCTCGTTCTGGTAGCTCGTCGAGCCCTGCACAGCCATCGTCAGACCATCGAGGACCTGCCATTCGTATCGCACCAAGCCATTCAAGCTGATCTCCGGCGCACCGACCATGTGCCGATCCTGCACGGCATCGCCCTGGATGGTCGGGATGTCCTCGGCCGTCGCATTCAGCCAGCCCAGCCCCGCCTGCAGCGTCAGCCCGTCGATGGGTCGGCTGTCGATCTCGATCTCGCCGCCGTAGACCTCGGCATCGGCATTGAAGATCACCTGGTTCAGGATCAGCCATTGGAAGGTCTGGAAGTCCTGGTAATCGTAGTAGAACGCGGCCGCATTCAGTCGCGTCGTGCCGCCGAGAATCGTCGACTTGGCGCCGACCTCAAACGCGTCCAGCGTCTCGGCATCGAACGGAATCGACTCGAGCGGGTTGTTGCCGAAGATCTGCGTCGTATCGAGAAACCCGTTGTTGAAGCCCGCGGACTTCTTGCCGCGCGAGTACGAGCCGTAGAACAACAGGTCTTCTCCAGCCCGCCAGTTCAGCTGCAGCCGTCCCGTCGTGTAGCTGTCATCGTGCACTGCCAGGTCACCGACAGACGCCCGGTTGAAGAGGATCATGTGATCCGGCGTCGGGCGCCAGCTGTCGATCTGGGTAGGCTCCGGATTGAAGCAACCTTCGGCCTGGGGATCGGGTTCGGTGCTGCAGAATGCGGTGATGCCCGAGAAGTCGATGTTCTCGAAGTCGAGCTCCTTCTCCTCGTCCGTCCAGCGCAGGCCGGCGATCAGCGTCCAGCTGTCGCCAAGATCAAATTCCACCTGGCCGAAGATATCGGTCGAGTCGGTCTCCTGCAGGTAGTCGGCGTCCATCGCCACGAAGCCGATTGCATCGGTGTTCAGGTCGTAGGCACCGTTGACGTCATTGGCGAAACGATAGACGCCCGCGAGCCAGCGCATGCGCTCCGACTCGCCGGCAACGCGCAATTCCTGGGAAAAGGTATCCGTCGTGGCCGCAAACGTCGGCGCTATGAACGACAGCGACTGGTCCGGCCCGAGAAACGGGTTCATGTCCGTGTCTTCCTGCTGCAGGCGCTCGACCTGCCCGAAGGCGGTGATCGACGTGATCGTGATTCCGCCGACACGCACGTCTACGTTCGCCTGCACGCCCTGGTTCTCGGACTCGACCCTGCCCGGCCGGTCGTAGTCGCCGGCCCAGGGATTGCCATCCACATCGCTGTAGCCGAATGCGTCGCAGCCCGGGCAGCTGCCCCAGAAGTCCTCGTTCGGCGCAAGCGGCAGGCTGACGTTGCCGTCGTCACTGGGCTTCGTTGCCTGGTGCTGCCAGGCGCCAACCGAGGCCTTGCTGTCGGAGTAGTTGCCGGCGAGCAGGATGTCGACCTGCTCGGAGGGCTGGAAGAGCAGCTGCAAACGCGTCGCGACGGAGTCGCCACCGTTGTAGTCCTGCACACCTGCTACGCGGTTGCGCGTCCAGCCGTCGTGCTCGTCGTAGCCAAGCGAGGCGCGCGCGCTGAGACCTTCGACGAGTTGTCCGCTGATGACGGCCTCCAGCTGGTGCCGATCGAAGTCACCGAAGCCGGCGTCGACGTAACTCTCGAACTCGGCGCCCGGACGTCTGGTGACGAAGTGGATCACGCCACCGGTGGAATTGCGGCCGAACAGTGCGCCCTGCGGCCCACGCAGCACCTCGATCCGCTCGACGTCGAACAACTGCATCGCGAGCCCGCCCATCGCGGGTTTGTAGACGTCGTCGACATAGACCGCGACCGGGTTTTCCTGGGCATCGGCAAAGTCGTTCAGGCCGACGCCACGCAGGAAGAAATTCAACTGGCTGCCCTCGCCTTGCGGCACGGTGTAATTCAGGTTCGGCGTCATGTGGGTGATGTCGACCGAACTGGCGAATCCCTGGTTGCGCACATCCTGGGCGCTGAAGGCCGTCACCGCGAGGCCGACATCCTGCAGGTTCTGCTCGCGACGCTGGGCGGTGACGAGGATTTCGTCGACTGCTGCCGATGCCGGTGCGGCGGCCACGATGCCAAGCGCGATGCCGATCACTTTTCTGTACATGTCGTTTCTCCTGTCAATACTGAATCAAGTTTCGTCGAGCCAGGGGCCCCAGATCTGCCGCTTGGTCTCTTCCCAGGATGCTTCCCCGCCGCCAGGCTGGTAGCGGCAGCCCGGATGCTCGAACGCGGGCTTCGTCCAGGTGCCGCGCGACTGCAGGCGGCGGATGCTGTCGCGGTAGATCTCATCGACCTCGGCGTGCGACTTCGGCTCGCTCGTGAGCCAAAGGTTCTTCGGGTACACCGGTTGCTCGTACATGCGGCTGAATATTTCCGTGCGCAGGTCCTTCAGCCAGTTGGCGTTCAGGCTCATCGCGCGGAAGTTGCGCAGCGCCTCGATGTCGATCGTGGCCGCGACGATGGTGTTGTTGGTGCTGGCGCTGTACGACACGACCTGGCCGCGGTAATCGACGATGTGGGCACTGCCGCCGGCGATGTCCACCGGGTGTTTCGACGCCGCGCCGAGATACACCGGGCCGGCGTTCGGGCACAGCATGTACACCGAATTGAACTCGGCATGGCCCTGGTTCTGGATCATCCAGGTGCCGCCGCCGGGGTACCCGGCCGTGGTCATCGGCGTCGCCTCGCTGGGCCGGTAGACCACTTCGGCGCCGTTGAACGCAAGCGCGCGCACGGCTTCGGGATACTCCCCGTCGCTGCAGCAGATCGTGCCGATGTTGCCGATGTCCGGCGTCTTCAGCACCGGGAAGAAGGCATCGATGCCGTCGCCGAAGAGCTCGACCCAGCGGTCGTACACGTCGTGCGGCACGACGGAGTGCTCGCGGCACCACACATGATTCTTCGCTGCGCGGTGCACCACCTTGCCCTCGGGCGAGATCACGAACAGGCAGTTGAAGTAGCGGTCTTTCATCACCTCCGGCCAGCGCGCCTTGCACTGGCCGATGATGTAGGTGCCGTAGAGCTTGGCGAGGCGGCCCAGGTGCTCCGTCTCCGGGCCCGGAATATCGATGAAGAGCTCGCGCACACCGATCCGGTGCGGGAGATCGAAGATCTCGTCGGTGAAGCCGGTCAGCGCACCCTCGGCGAGTGCGATAACCTTCACCGGCATATTGATGTTGACCAGCGAGATGCCCGCGTGAATCGCTTCCTCGATGTTCTCGAGGTTGTGGCGGATCTGGCGCCGCTCGGAAATGCCGTAGATCACCGTTGACAGACCGATCGCGAGATAGGGCGCGACCGGTTTTTGCATCGGCTGGGCAGGCATCGTGGGAAGTCTCGCTGCGCTCAATGTAGCGCGAGTCTACCCGCCGGGGCAGCGGTTTTGCCACAGGACGGCGGCACCGCAGGTCGCCACCGCGCGGGCCGCAGCCATCAGCGACCTGCGCTACGAACTCGACCTGTCGATCCCGGCCAGCCAGACGGAACCGGTCACCGGCAGCAACGCGCTGCGTTTCCGCCTCTCCGACACCGCACAACACGTCTTGATCGATTTCGACGCCGATGGTGCCGCCAGTGCCGTGGTCACCGCCAACGGCGTCGCGGTGCCCACGCGCGCCGTGAACGGCCATCTCGTGATCGCCGCGGCAGTGACCCGCTTCGTCCACACGCTGCCGCCGGACTATGCCGCGCGGTTGCGCGTAAAGGTCCTGCAGAGTGCCGACCTGCTGATGCGGGCAGCGCGACCCTAGCGGCGCAGGGCCGCGCGCCGCAGCCGGTCGCGTACGGCCTGCCAGCGCTCCTGCTCCGGCACCGCCTCGACCAGCAGGCGCGAATAACCGCCCGCATCGAGCCGCCTGAGCAGCGCATAGAGTCCGCGCGCATAGCCGATCGGCTCGTCCGGCAGGCACTCGACCCGGGCGCAGGTCGGCGGTGGCGTGCCGCGGCAGATCACCACGTCGTCGTGGCCGGCGCTCTCCAGCGCGGTGCGCGACACCACCTGCACGCGCGTGGCCGGCGCATAGTGTCGCGGCGCGCTGCCGGGGACGACCACATCGGCCGACGCGGGCACCGTGACGGTGCCGGACCACAACTCGCGCAAACGCTCGACCGGCACCGCGCCCGGACGCAGCACGTCGAGCATGTCCCCGCACGGACGCACGATGGTCGACTCGATGCCGAGTGCGCAGGCGCCGCCGTCGAGCACGGCCAGCGGTTCTGTCGAGTAATCGGCCAGCACGTGCTCCGCCGTGGTCGGACTCACATAGCCCGAGCGGTTGGCGCTCGGCGCGCAGAGCGCGCCGCCGAAGCGCGCGAGCAGCTCGCGAAACAGCGGATGCGACGGGCAGCGCAGGGCAACGCTGTCGGCGCCGCCGGTCACCAGCCGCGACACCTCGGCGCGCGCCGGCAACACCAGGGTCAGCGGGCCGGGCCAGCAGGCATCGAGCAGCGCAGTCGCCGCTGCCGGCACGCTCGCCGCCCAGTCGGTGAGCTGCTCGCGACCGCGGATGTGCACGATCAGCGGATTGGTGAGCGGCCGGCCCTTGGTCGCGAAGATGCGGCGCAGTGCCGACTCGTTGCGGGCGTCGGCGGCGAGACCATAGACGGTTTCGGTGGGCACAGCCACTGCTTCGCCGGCGCGCAGGCGCGTCACAGCTTCATCGAGATCGACCCGGAGCGCGCACATCGTTCAGGCGCTGCGGCTGCGCCAGACGATGGCGAGGAATACGGCAGTGCTGAGGGCGCAGCAACTGATCGCCAGTGCCACGACTCCACCGTAAGCCGGCGGCTCGCCCACCAGCGCACCAGCCAGGGCCGGGCCGAGTGCTGCACCGAGACCCTGCGCGCCGGTCATCATCACGAGATAGCGGCCCGCGTGATCCAGACTGGCGATCAGACCCATCTGGTACGACACGCCGACGATGAAGAGCGCCTGGAACAGGCCGGTGACGGCGTAGAACGCCGGCAACCCGAGCTGGCCGAGCAGCGCCCAGGCAGCCGCCGTTTGCCCCGCTGCCACGATGAGTAGTGGCCCTGCCCTGCCGAAGCGGTCGCCCGCCCAGGTCGCAGCGAGACCGCCGGCAATCGCGACGATCTGCGACACGCCCAGCGCCAGCGCGATCGCGACAGGCTGCAGCCCCGCCACCTGGCCCATGCGCTCGAGGAAGGCCCACAACCCGAACACATTGATGAAGTACAGGATGCTCGCGGCGAGGCCGATCCAGATGAGCCCCACCGGGGCGGCGGCGACCGTCGGCCCTGTTTCTGCCGTGGTTCTGCGTCCGGCATGCGGAAACCAGCCGAGGACCACCAGTAGAACGACCCCGTACACGGCAAACAGGTTGTACAGCCCGCCTGTCCCGCCAGCGTCGATCATGGCCGGCGCGAGACCGAACAGCGCCAGCATTGCAACACCCTGTACCGCCTGCGCAAGGCCGAAGGCGCGGTCCGGTTGGCGGTTATCGCCGAGCGCCGCGACGGTGACGGCGAACACGCAGCCGCCCGCGGTGCCGGCCGCGAAGCGCAGCGCGAGCAGGGTGCCGTAGTCGGTAATGCCGCTGCTCGCTACGTTGAAGCCCGCGTAAGCCAGCGTTGCCACAGCGATAGAACGAACCCAGCTGAAGCGGCGGATCCACAGCGCTGCCGCGAACGACGCGACGACGATGCCCATGCCCTCCGCCGCGGCGATATTGCCCGCCTGCTCCGGCGAGTAGCCGTAGCCGTCGATCAGGGCGCCCACGATCAGCGGCATCAGGATCGTGGCCGCAGGTCCGAGCGGATACAGGAGCGAGATGACCGTCGTGGTTCGCCAGCCGTCGTCGAAGGGTCGTGCCATGGTCGTTTACCGGATTACCGTGCCGTGAGTCCGCCGTCGACGACGAGCTCGGCACCGGTGATGAAGCTGGCGGCGTCGGAAGCGAGAAAGAGCACCGCCGAGGCGACGTCTTCCGGCTTGCCGATCTCCCGCAGGGCCTGCATGTCCATGTAGTAGCGGCGTGCCGCCTCGAGATCGGCCGACAGCCCCTTTTCCACGCGCTCGGCGAACTCCTGGTGCAGCATGGGCGTGTCGGTATTGCCCGGGTGCACCGAGTTCACGCGGATTCCCCAGCCAGCCCGGCCGCACTCGACGGCGACGGACTTGCTGAAGACGCGCACGCCGCCCTTGCTGGCGCAGTACGCTGAGAGCCCTTCGGCGCCGATGATGCCGCCGACGGACGACAGGTTGACGATTGCTCCGCCGCGACCCGCCGCCCCGCCCGGCCGCATGGCTGCCACCGCAGCGCGCGTCCCGAGGAACACGCCGTCCAGGTTGACGGCCTGCACGCGCCGCCACTCATCGAACGACGTATCGACAACCGTGCGCACGAATGCGATGCCCGCGTTGTTCACCAGGATGTCGAAGCCGCCGAACTCTGCGATCGCCTCGGCCGCCACGCGCTGCCAGTCCTGCTCGCGCGTGACGTCGAGCGCCAGCGCGAGTGCGCGCCCGCCGTCACGGCCGATCGCCTCAACGGTGGCTGCAACCGACGCTGTATCGATATCCGTCGCGACCACCGCCGCGCCGTGGCTCGCCAGGGCGCGGGCACAGGCGGCACCGATGCCACTGCCCGCACCGGTGACGACCGCTACTTTGCCGTCCACGCGCAGCGATGCCTTCACGTCAACGGGCCCCGCCCTGGTTGACCAGGAAGAGGATGCTGTTGGCCTTGTCACCGCGGCCCTTGCGCGCCGGATGCGCGGTGATCCAGTCCTTCGGCACGAGCTCCGGGAAATTGCCCAGGCCGAGCACGATGTCCGCGCGACCGTCGGCATTCACGTCGGCCGACTCGATCGACGCCCAGACGCCGAAGGCCCCGGGCGGTAGCGACTGCGGCGCGAAGCGGAAGCCGCCATGGTTCTCGAGGTAGACGAAGGTCTCGGGCTCGGCCTCGCTCCACTCCGGGAAGAGCGCGATCGCGGCCACGTCGGCGTCGCCGTCGCCATCGAAATCACGGACGACCGAGCGGATCGCGCCGTGCATACGCCGGTACCAGACCTCGCTGAAGGTCAGCCCGCCGTCGTTCCGGTAGAAACGGATGCCGTGGTGCGGCCGCGGTGCCGGCACGACCTGGCCGATGCCGTTGCCGGCGACGTTGTCGCCGTTCAGCACGAGGAGGTCAGGATCCCCGTCGCCGTCGAAATCCGCGGCACGGACACTGTTACCGCCCCAGGCAGGCCCGTGCGCAGCAACGACGTGGCGGCGGTAACGCTCGTTGCCTTCATTGACGTAAAGCACCGTTTCCTGCCTGCCCTGCGCGATGACGGCGCCGATGTCACGACGACCGTCGCTGTTGAAGTCGGCGATGGCGAAGCTGATGAGCCCGCTGTCCTTCGCGACGACCGATTCCCTGAGGCCCGCCGGCGTGTCATACCAGATGGCCAGCAGGCTCTGGGCGTCGTCAAAGATGCCATCGCCGAATGCGACACCGACGATGTCCTGCCGGCCATCGCCGTTCATGTCGGCGCCGGCCTGCTCGACGAAGCGCTGCTTGCGGTCGACGAGAACCCGGGAATCGACTTTCCCGCCTGCGAAGGTCCAGTCGGTGACCTGCGCCAGCCCGACGCTGCTCATCGGGAACCGGCCGTGCGTCACGACCCGCACACCGCGGCCGGCCGGCGCCATGTCGATGGGATCGCTGGCAAGCTGCTGCGTGTGCAGGCGCCTTCCGGTCAGAAGATCCACCACGAGCAACTCATCCCACTGGTCGAATCCGGCGCGGCGCTCGCCGCCAGCGACCCAGTCATCGACGACTGTCTTGCCCACGTAGAGCCGCCCCTGCGCCGGATCGACCAGGGTCGACAGGATCAAGGCATCCGGCGGAACTTCGACGGGCGGTTCCATCGGCGCGAACAGCCGCGTCAGCGGCGGCTTCGGCTCCTGCTGACGCATTGCGGCGGCGGGTTTCGCCGCCGACAGGTAGTACTCGCGAAGGACCCGGAATTCGTCCGCGCTCATCTGCGGCGCCGGCGGAATGTGCAGCTTGAACGGATACAGGTCGCGGAAGTAACCGTCCGGCCCATGCAGGAAATACCGCTTCGTGTAGTCCTGCACGGGCTCGAGCTCCGGCGGAAACCCCTCGACCCGCATGTCCGGGAACTCGTCGCCCTTCATGCCGACGTAGTTGCCCATGTAGTGCAAGGCATAGGGCCAGTACTCGCGCGACAGATCCGCGGGCGCAGGCGCCAGATGGCAGCGGGTGCAGTGGCGCTGGACTAGCTGCTCCGCGCCGGTCGCTGCCTCAGCTGGCGCGGGGGATTTGTTGCCGCAGGCTGCGAGCAGCAGCAGCACGGGAACGGCTGACCACGTGGTGGGGTTCGGCATGGAGACGTGAATTCAGAAACTGGCGGAGAGGGAGGGATTCGAACCCTCGATACAGCTTTTGACTGTATAACGGTTTAGCAAACCGCCGCCTTCGGCCACTCGGCCACCTCTCCGGGATTCGGGTCCCGCTGACGGGGTCGCCACGATACCCGGATCGCCGGACCCTGTCGCGGGGTGAGCCGGCGCGGGATCAGCCTTTCGCCTCGTCTCGCACGACATCCGGCGCGTTCTCGCGCTCTTCGGTGATGCGCTGGAAGATTTCCTCGCGATGCACGGTCACATCGCGCGGCGCCTTCACGCCGAGCCGCACCTGGTTGCCCTTGACGGCCAGCACGGTGACATCGACATCGTCGCCGATGACCACCGTCTCTCCCACCCGTCGCGTCAGGATCAACATGGACGTACTCCCCCCACTGGCCATTTTTTGTCAAATCCGCGTGGGTAGCGGTGCGTCAGTCCATCCTGAACTGCCGCTCGTAAGGCCCCGATGATACGCCGGTTATTCCCGCCCTGGCCAGACCAGGCTCGCATAGAGGGATTGATATCGATTCACCATATTGTCGAGGCCGAACCGGGCGCTGGCGGCCTGGCGGGCGGCCTGACCGTGGCGGTGGCGCAACGTGTCGTCCGCGATGTAGCCGGCCAGGAGAGAGGCGAGTCCGTCGATGTCCCCCGGCGCCATGAACCGGCCCGAAACGCCCTCCTCGACCAGCTCGACGTTGCCGCCGACGGCGGTTGCGATGACCGGCAGGCCTGTCGCCATTGCCTCGAGGATCGTGTTCGAGATGCCCTCCGCCAGCGAGGGCAGTACGAACACGTCGAAGGATCTCAGCACCTGCGGGATGTCCTGTCTCGCTCCCGGCAACCAGGCAAGTTCGGTGAGTCCCAGTGAGTGGACGAGCGCCTGCATGTCGGCCGCCTGCGGCCCGGTCCCTACCAGCGCCAGGCGGGCGCGCGCCGCCAGTGCCGGTTCCCGCTCGCGCAACCGGGCAAACGCCCGGACGAGCGTCGCCTGATCCTTGACCGGCTGGAGACGGCCCAGCGTGCCGATCACCACCGTTCCAGGTGCCGCGAAGCCCTCTGGCAGGACACCTGCCGACCTGGCAGCAGACGGCGTGAACTGATCCGTATCGACGCCGTTGCAGATCGTCTCGATACGCTTTGCAGGTACGCCCACCCGGCGCTGGAGATAAAGCGCAATCTCCTGCGACACGGCCACGTAACGGGTCACGAACGGCGAGTGCAGGCGACGAAGCAGCGCGGGCTTCAGGCGTGTGCCGGCCAGATCCAGCGTGTCCCAGCCATGCTCGCCGTGCACCCGCAACGGCACGCCCGCGAGCGCTGCCGGCACTAGAGCGTCGAGTCCGGAGAGGCCGCGGGAATGGACGATCGCGGGCTGCAACTCGCGGCAAAGCCGGTACAGCGCGCGGCGCAGACCCCAGACCCCGACCTGCGATCGATGCAGCGCGTACAGGGCGACGCCTGGTCGCGATATGCGCTCGCGGAACGCGTCATGGTCCTCGACGCAGGCGATGGCGTGGCGGAAGCGATCGGCCGGCATGCGGTTCAGGAGATTGACGAGACCGTTCTCCAGCCCACCTGTCATGAGGTGGTGGATCACGTGCAGGACCAGCGGCGGGTCTTGCGGGTTCACAGCGGCTCAGGCCAGCCGCGATTCGAGCCACGCAGGTACTGCGGCGAGCGCGTCGTTCAGTGCCGCCGGATTACTGCCGCCGGCCTGCGCGAAGTCGGGCCGGCCACCGCCCTTGCCACCGACGCGTTCCGCAACGGCGTTTACGAGCTCACCGGCCTTCACGCGGCCCACGAGGTCCTTCGTGACGCCGGCGGCCAGCGACACCTTCGACGCACCGGGGTCTGCTGCTGCGAGCAGCACGACGCCGGAACCGATCCTGTCCTTCATGCGGTCGACGACGTCGCGCAGGATCTTCGGGTCGGTGCCGTCGTCCAGGCGGAGACTGAGGAGTTTTACGCCAGCGACAGTGGTGGCCTGGCTGGCCATGTCGGCCCCTGCTCCACCGCCGCCGGCCAGTTTCGCCTTGAGCTGCTGCAACTCCTTCTCGAGCGCGCGGCTGCGCTCGACGAGCGCGCGCACCTTGGGCTCCACGTCGCCGCGATTGCCCTTGACGACCTCCGCCACGCGGCCGAGCACAGCTTCGGTCTCGGCGACACGATCCAGCGCCAGCTGGCCCGTCACGGCCTCGATGCGGCGGATACCCGCCGCGATTCCCGACTCGCCGGTGATCCGGAAGAGGCCGATGTCGCCGGTGCGGGCGACGTGCGTACCGCCGCAAAGCTCCGTCGACAGGTCTCCGAAACGCAGCACGCGGACCTGGGCGCCGTACTTCTCGCCGAACAGCGCCATCGCGCCGCTCGCAACGGCTTCGTCATACTTCATCAGCCGGGTCTCACCCTCGGCATTGGCCCGGATGGCGGCGTTTACACGACGCTCGATCTCGGCAAGCTCCGCCGGTTTGATCGCCTCGTAGTGGGAAAAATCGAATCGCAGGCGGTCTGGCGCGACCAGCGATCCCTTCTGCGCGACGTGCGTGCCGAGGACCTGGCGGAGCACGGCGTGCAGTAGATGCGTTGCCGAATGATGCAGCCTCGTGGCGGTACGCTTCGCGGCGTCGACCGTTGCCGTTACGGTGGCCCCGCTGGCGAGCTCGCCCTCTTCGACCGTACCGATGTGGAGGATCGCTTCGCCGCTCTTCTGGGTGTCCTCGACGCGAAAGCGGAAACCGGCTGCAGTGATGACGCCGGTGTCGCCGACCTGACCGCCGCTTTCCGGGTAGAAGGGAGTCGCGTCCAGCACGATGGCCCCGGAGCTGCCCACGCGCAGACGCCCGGCGCTGCTGTCGCCTTCGATCAATGCCAGCGCGCGGGCTTCCCCTCGCAGATGCTCGTAACCCGTGAACTCGGACCTGACGTCGAGCCTGACGGCGCCAGCGTCCACCATCTCGAACTTGCTGGCGGCGCGGGCACGCTCACGCTGGGCCGCCATCGCGGCGTCGAAGCCGGCGCGGTCGACGCCGATGCCGCGGGCGCGGGCCACGTCGGCGGTGAGGTCAGCGGGAAAGCCGTAGGTATCGTAGAGCTTGAAGACGACATCGCCGGCGAGTTCGCGACCCTGCGTGCCGGCCAGAGCCTCCTCGAGTATGCGCATGCCCTGCGCGAGCGTCTCGGCAAAGCGCTCCTCTTCCGTCCTGAGCACCCGTTCTACATGGGCGACGGCGGCGGTGAGCTCCGGAAACGCCCGGCCCATCTGCCGCTCGAGCGGCTTGACCAGCCGGAAGAAGAACGGCTCCTGCATGCCCAACTCGTAGCCATGACGCAGAGCCCGGCGGATGATGCGGCGGAGCACGTAGCCACGGCCCTCGTTGCCGGGAAGCACGCCGTCGCAGATGAGGAAACTCGCGGCGCGTATGTGGTCGGCAATCACCCGCAGCGAGGGTGAGCTGCGATCGGGAGCGCGGGTGACTGCCGCGATGGCATCGATCAGGTGGCGGAACAGGTCGATGTCGTAGTTGCTGTGCACGCCCTGCATGACGGCGCTGATGCGCTCGAGACCCATCCCGGTGTCGACGGAGGGCGAGGGCAAGGGCCTGAGGGTCCCGTTCGAATCCCGGTCGAACTGCATGAACACGAGGTTCCAGATCTCGACGTAGCGGTCGCCGTCCTCACCCGGTGAGCCCGGCGGCCCGCCCGGCACGCCCGGCCCGTGGTCGTAGAAGATCTCGGTGCAGGGGCCGCAGGGTCCCGTGTCGCCCATCGACCAGAAATTGGACTTCTCGTCGCAGCGCGCGAGCCTGTGTTCCGGCACGCCGATGTGCTTCACCCAGAGATCGGCGGCCTCGTCGTCGTCGCGGAACACGGTGACCCAGAGCCGCTCCTTCGGGATTGCGAGCTCCCTGGTGATGAACTCCCAGGCGAACTCGATCGCTTCTTTCTTGAAATAGTCGCCGAAGCTGAAGTTGCCGAGCATCTCGAAGAAGGTGTGATGCCGGGCCGTGTAGCCGACGTTCTCGAGGTCGTTGTGCTTGCCGCCGGCGCGCACGCAGCGCTGCGAACTGACCGCGCGGCGGTAGTCGCGGGGGTCCTGCCCCAGAAAGACGTCCTTGAACTGGACCATGCCGGCATTGGTGAAGAGCAGAGTCGGGTCGTTGCCCGGCACGAGCGGTGAGCTCGCGACGACACGGTGGCCGTGCCGCGCGAAGTAGTCGAGGAAACGCTGGCGGATGTCTTCGGTCTTCATGGCTTTCAGGCGAAACTCGCGCGAATCTGTGCCGCGGTGAAGCCGCGGTACTCGAGGAACCGCGACTGCTTCGCGCGTTCCACGTAGTCGGTCGGCGCGGCCTCGCCGAAGCGACGACGCCGCACATCGCGGGCGCGAGCCTCCCAGTCGTCGATGCCGGCGAGCGCGCTGGCGACCAGATCCGACGCCACGCGGCGTTCCACGAGTTCGGCGCGGATTCTAATGGGTCCGTAGCCTCGCCGGATACGGGACGAGACATAGGCCGTGACGAAGCGGTCGTCGTCTGCGAGGCCCTCGCCCGTCAGCCGATCCAGGGCCGCGTCGATCTCCGCTGCTGCGTATTCGCGGGCCGCCAGCTTCTCGCGCAATTCCGCGCGCGAGTGCTCGCGCCGGGCGAGCAGGTCCATGGCGGCATGGCGGGCAGTGCGCCGGCGACGACTGGAGCGCGGGTCCTCGCCCGTCACGGCCGCATCAGGCTTCGGCCGCCTCCGGGCCGCTGTCCGCGCCGCTGTCGGCACCCGCCGTTGCGGTTGCAGTCAGTGCGCGGATCTTGCCCCCGATTTCCTTTGCCACGGCAGGGTTCTGGATGAGGTATTCGCGGGCGTTTTCCTTGCCCTGCCCGATCCGGTCCTTGCCGTAGTTGAACCAGGCGCCCGACTTGGCGATGAGGCCGTGCTTGACACCGAGTTCGATGATCTCGCCCTCGCGCGAAATGCCGTGGTTGTAGAGGATCTCGAATTCCGCCGTCTTGAACGGCGGCGCGACTTTGTTCTTGACGACTTTCACGCGCGTCTCGGCGCCGATCACCTCCTCGCCCTTCTTGATCGAGCCGATGCGGCGGATATCGAGGCGTACCGAGGCATAGAACTTCAGCGCATTGCCGCCGGTGGTCGTCTCCGGGTTGCCGAACATGACACCGATCTTCATGCGGATCTGGTTGATGAAGATGACGATCGTGTTGGACCGCTTGATGTTGCCGGTGAGCTTGCGCAGGGCCTGCGACATGAGGCGTGCCTGCAGGCCGACATGGGTGTCGCCCATCTCGCCCTCGATTTCGGCCTTCGGCGTCAGCGCGGCGACCGAGTCGACCACGACGATATCGACGGCGCCGGAGCGGACCAGCAGGTCCGTGATCTCCAGGGCCTGCTCGCCGGTGTCCGGCTGCGAGACCAGCAGGTCATTGACGTTGACGCCGAGTTTCTCGGCGTAGATCGGGTCGAGCGCATGCTCTGCATCCACGAACGCCGCCGTGCCGCCGGCGCGCTGGCACTCCGCAATGACCTCGAGGGTCAGTGTCGTCTTGCCGGAAGATTCCGGCCCGAAGATCTCGACGACGCGACCGCGTGGCAGCCCGCCGACGCCGAGCGCGAGGTCGAGCCCGAGCGAGCCGGTGGAAACGACTTCGATGTCCCTGGCAGGTCCGCCATCGCCCAGGCGCATGACGGAACCCTTGCCGAATTGCCGTTCGATCTGTCCCAGTGCGGCGGCCAGCGCCTTCTTGCGATTGTCGTCCATGATGATTGCGCCCGGATGAGGTGGAAGAAGCCGATGCGCGGGATTATTCCACAGAACACCGTGCCGGACAGGTCGGAAAAAGCGGCGTCTTTACCTCGATTTGCGAAACCGGAAAAAGCGCCTTCAAGGCGCCGTCAGCAGGACGAGAGTCCCCTCCAGCGCCGCGATCACCGCCTGGCGGCGGATCGCATCGCGGTCTCCCGTGAACCTCTGGGTGAGGGAAATGAGCTGGACGCCTGGTCCGGCCCAGGCAAAACAGACGGTTCCGACGGGCTTGCCCGCCGTGCCACCGTCGGGACCGGCGATGCCCGTCACCGCCAGGGCGATTTCGGCGGCGCTCTCTATGCGGGCACCGGTGGCCATCTGCTCGGCGACGTCCTCGCTCACGGCCCCGAGACCCGCGATCGTGTCAGGGCTCACACCGAGCAGACGCTCCTTGGCCTCGTTGCCGTAGGAAACCACGGCACAGTCGAACCAGGTTGATGCGCCTGGCTGGTCCGTCAGGAGTTTCGCGATCCAGCCGCCGGTGCAGGACTCCGCCACGGCGATCCGCGCGCTCTTGGCGGCCAGCGCCGCAGCAATGCGGCGGACGAGGTCGGCTGCCCGCGCGTCGAAGTCCTTCATGGGGGCCGAGTCTCAAGCACTTCGCCGTACAAGGTCAAATGAGCTTCAACCATGTCGGCTACGCGGAACTCGCGGGCTGCCCATTGCCAGGCCGCTTCGGCGAATGCACGCCGGCGCTCCTCGTTCTGCAGCAGTTCGCTCACAGCGATCGCCAGGGCCTCGATGTCGCCAGCCTTCACCAGGTACCCGGTCCTGCCATCGGCGATGGTCTCCGGCACGCCCCCGGCGCGGAACGCGACCACCGGCACGGCGGCTGCCTGCGCCTCGAGGAGCGCGAGACCCAGGCCCTCCTCCAGGGCCGCGTGGACCACGAGGTCGAGGCGACCGAGGAACGACGGCAGGTCCGTCCGGAATCCGGCGAATACCACGCTGTGTCCGATGCCGAGGCGCCGGACCTGGCGGCGCAGCTCCGACTCGAGCGCTCCCTGCCCGAACAGGAGCAGACGCGCCGTCGGGCACTCCCGCAGGATCAGGCGCCAGGCGCGCAGCAGGAGCTCATGGCCCTTGCGCGGGATCAACTGGGCCACGCAGCCCACCAGCAGCACGCGGGGATCCAGCCCGTACTCGCGGCACAGCCGCTCGCGCGTCCAGTTGGGGTCGCTCAGCGCCGGCTCGACGGCGCTGCGGATCAACGCCAGGCGGCGCGCACTCACGCCCGCGCCTTCGAGCTGCTGGAGAATGGCGCGCGAGATGGCGATGACGCGGGAGTAGCTGCGATAACGGAAACGCGCCGTGACACGGCGCTCGGGCCGGTCCACGCGACGCGACAACACCGCCGGCAGGCCGACCCGGCACGCAGCCATTCCGCCCATCCAGTCTGCACCACGCCGGCTGTGCACGTGCAGGAGGTCAGGCTGCAACTCCCGCAGCAGCCCGGCAAACCGGCCGACGAAAGGCAGGTCGAGATCGCCGGCCATCGGCAGCGCCCGCACGGCAAGGCCGGCGCGGCCGGCATGAAAGACGAAATCGCTCGCCTGCGGGCAGACCACGGTCGTGCCGACGCCCCGGCCCTGCAGCCCGCGGGCGAGCCACAACACCTGCCGGGCGCCGCCGTAGACATGGCGGCCGGTTTCCAGATGCACGACGTGCATGGACTCACTCTGCCGTCCGGGACACGGCACGGTCAACGCTCTTCCGGACCTGCACCGCAGCAGGCGACAATGGCAGCTCAGGGCCGAACAAGAAAATCCACCCAACCCCGATGAGCCAGCCTGCCGACGAAACCGGGCACACGCCTGTCATGGCGCAGTACCTGCGCATCAAGGCGGATCACCCCGACATGCTGGTCTTCTACCGCATGGGGGATTTCTACGAGCTCTTCTACGACGATGCACGGCGCGCCGCCAGCCTGCTCGATATCACCCTCACGGCGCGCGGACAGTCCGGTGGTCAGCCTATCCCGATGGCGGGCGTGCCTTACCACGCGGCCGATAGCTACCTCGCGCGGCTCGTCCGGCAGGGCGAGTCGGTGGCCATCTGCGAGCAGGTAGGCGATCCGAAGACATCGAAGGGTCCCGTGGAACGCCGGGTGGCCCGCATCGTCACGCCGGGCACCCTGACCGACGAAGCGCTCCTGGAAGCGCGACGCGACAACCTGATCGCCGCCGTGTGCCGGGAAGGGCGCAGGGGCATCGCCTGGCTCGAACTGTCCACCGGTCGCTTCTGCGTGACGGAAGTGGAATCGGACGAGGAACTCGGCGCGGAACTCGAGCGGTTGCGGCCAGCCGAACTGCTGATCAGCGAAGGGAGCGGCTCGCCGGGACCTGCCTGCGCCACCAGCGTACGCGAACGTCCACCGTGGCACTTCGACGCCGAGGCCGCTACCCGTGCGCTCTGCGCGCAATTCGGCACCCGCGACCTTGCGGGTTTCGGGGTCGCGAACCTTACCTCAGCGGTGCGTGCCGCCGGCTGCCTGCTCGCCTATGTGCGCGACACCCAGCGAACCACCCTGCCCCACGTCGAGGGACTCAGCGTCGAGCAGCGCAGCGACGCGCTGCTCATGGATGCGGCCACGCGTCGCAATCTGGAGATCGATACCCACGCCAGCGGCCGCGACGAGTACACGCTGGCCGGCGTTCTCGATCAGTGCGCGACGACGATGGGCAGCCGCCTGCTGCGGCGCTGGCTGAACCGCCCGCTGCGCGACCATGCGGTACTCGAGCGCCGCTACCAGGCCATCGAAGCGCTGCGTGCCGGGGATGGCGGCGCACTGGCGACTGCCTTGCGTACCATCGGCGACCTCGAGCGCATCCTCGCCCGCGTGGCGCTCGGCAGCGCGCGGCCGCGCGATCTGGCGCAGCTCAGGCTCGCACTGCAGATGCTGCCGGAGATCCGCGCACTGCTCGGCCACTACGACTCGCCGCTGCTGGCGGCGCTCGGGGGCCGGATCGGCGAGCACGTGGCAGAACGCTCGCAGCTCGAACGGGCCGTGATCGACAACCCGCCGATGCTGATTCGCGATGGCGGCGTCATCGCGCCCGGGTACGACCGCGAGCTCGACGGGCTGCGCGACATCGCCGCGAATGCAGACCGTTACCTGCTGGACCTGGAGGAGCGTGAGCGCTCGCGCACGGGCCTGCCGTCGCTGAAAGTCGGCTACAACCGCATCCACGGCTACTACATCGAGTTGACGCGCGCGCAGGCCGCGAGCGCACCAGCCGACTACACCCGCCGCCAGACGCTCAAGGGCACCGAGCGCTACATCACGCCGGAACTGGCGGATTTCGAGGGCAAGGTGCTGTCGGCGAGAGACCGGGCGCTCGCCCGCGAGAAGGATCTCTACACATCCCTGCTCGCCACACTGGCCGCCTCGCTCGCGCCGCTGCGGCAGATGGCGGGCGCGCTTGCCGAGGCCGACGTGCTGGTGAACCTCGCCGTGCGCTCCGTGGCGCTCGGCTACTGCAGGCCGGAGCTTTCGGTCGAGCCAGGCATTGCCATCCGCGGGGGGCGGCATCCGGTGGTGGAGACCGTTCTGGATGGCCCGTTCGTGCCGAACGACCTCGCGCTCGGCCCAGAGCGGCGGCTGCTGGTGATCACCGGTCCCAACATGGGCGGCAAGTCGACGTTCATGCGCCAGGCGGCGCTGATCGCGATCCTCGCCCACGTGGGCAGCTGGGTGCCGGCCGACGCCGCGCGCATCGGAGCGCTCGATCGCATCTTCACGCGCATTGGTGCGGCCGACGACCTGGCGGGCGGCCGCTCGACGTTCATGGTCGAGATGACCGAGACCGCGAACATCCTGCACAACGCGACGGCGGAAAGCCTCGTGCTCATGGACGAAGTGGGTCGTGGCACGAGCACCTACGACGGCCTGTCGCTGGCCTGGGCGGCCGCGCACTACATCGCCGAGCGCATCGGTGCCTTCACGCTCTTCGCCACGCACTACTTCGAGTTGACCGCGCTCGCAGACGAGCTGCCTGCCTGCGCCAACGTGCATCTCGACGCCACGAGCCACGGCGACCAGCTCATCTTCCTGCACGCCGTGAAGGAGGGCCCGGCGAACCAGAGCTACGGCCTCGCGGTCGCCGCGCTCGCCGGCGTACCGGGCACGGTCATCGCCCGGGCGCGCGCCTATCTCGCCCGGCTGGAGCAGCAGGCGAGCGCTCCCCGCCCGCCAGCCCCGCAGCGCGAACTCGACCTGCAATCGGCCGCGGTCGCCGATCCCCTGCGCGAGGCACTGGCGCGGATGGACCCGGACCGGATGACGCCGCGCGAGGCGCTGGACGCCTTGTACCAGCTGCGGAAGCTCTGAGAACTGCCGAGGACTGGCTCTTCGCGCCTAGCCGCGCCTGAAAGCGCCGTGACGCAGGAAATGCGCCGTCTGGTCGGCTACGTCGCGGTTGACCAGGAACCCTGCATGGCTCACCGGCAACTCGAGGTGATCGGCGATGCCGGGCAAGCGCGTCTCGGCGACCGTGATGGTGCCGTCGTTCGGCTTCTCCAGCGTCTCGACCAGCGTGCCGAGCCCGCTGTTCAGCGTTCCGGCGATGCTGCCAACCTGCTGTGATCCGTCCCAGCGCTCGAGCCGCGGCGCGAGCACGCCATCGCACACCGTCGCGCCCAGGATCATCTCGCCGTAGGGCCAGCGGGCCACGGCGCGTGCGGCGGCGCTGCCGAGGAACGGCGTGCCGAGCGCCACCACCCGCTGCACCCGCTCGTCCGGGTGGCGCTGCAGCGTGTGCAGCGCCAGGAGACCGCCGAGGCTGTGGCCGACGAGGTGCAGTCTCCCGGCGGGCAGCGAGCGAAGGTACGCCGCAAGCGCCGCGATGTTGTCGTCGAGGCCGTCGTTGACGGTGCGATAACTGAATCGTTCTGTCGCGAAGCCGTGCCCGTCGCGCAGTCGCGCGCGCAGCAGGCTGGTTTCGAGCCCTGTCATCCACAGTCCGTGGATCAGGACGACGGTCCCGGCCGTGGCTCTCAAGCGGCGGGCTTGCCCTCGGCGCTGCGGATACGGATGCCGGTTTCCTTGAGCTGCTGCGCCGACACTTCGCCAGGCGCGTCCGTCATCAGGCAGCTGGCCGATTGCGTCTTCGGGAAGGCGATGACGTCACGGATGCTCTGCGCACCCGACATCAGCATCACCAAGCGATCGAGTCCGAACGCCAGCCCGCCGTGCGGCGGGCAGCCGTAGCGCATCGCGCGGAGCAGGAAGCCGAACTTCGACTCGGCCTCCTCCGGCGAGAGACCGAGAACGCGGAACACGGCCGACTGCATCGCCTCGGTGTGGATACGGATCGAGCCGCCGCCGATCTCGGTGCCGTTCAGCACCATGTCATAGGCGCGCGACAGCGCTTTGCCAGGATCCGCCTCGAGTTCTTCCGGCGAGGCCACCTTCGGCGCAGTGAACGGGTGGTGCAACGCCGCCCAGCGCTTCTCCTGGGGATCCCACTCGAAGCCCGGGAAGTCGACCACCCACAGCGGCCGCCAGCCTTCGGCGACGAGACCGCGGTCGTGGCCCACCTTCACGCGCAATGCCGCCAGCGAATCATTGACGACCCTGCGCTTGTCGGCGCCGAAGAAGACCAGATCGCCGGCAGCAAGAGAGAGTCGCGAGATGAGACCGGCTACCGTCGCGTCCGGCATGAACTTCAGGATCGGCGACTGCAGGCCATCGCGCCCTTTTGCCGGGTCGTTGACCTTGATGTAGGCGAGGCCCTTCGCGCCGTAGCGCGCGACAAAGGCGGTGTAATCGTCGATCTCCTTGCGCGACAGCGTGCCGCCGCCGGGCACCTTGAGGGCGGCGACGCGGCCGTCCGGGTCGGCGGCAGGATCGGCGAACACCTTGAACTCCACGCCCCGCATCAGGTCGGCGACCTCGACGAGTTCGAGCGGGATGCGCAGGTCCGGACGATCGATACCGAAGCGCTCCACAGCTTCCGCCCAGGTCATTCGTGGCAACGGATCGGGAAGATCGACGTCGAGAATTTTCCTGAAGAGGTCACGGATCAGCGCCTCCATGACGTTGCAGATGTCATCTTCCGACATGAAGGACGTCTCGATGTCGAGCTGCGTGAACTCGGGCTGGCGGTCGGCCCGCAGGTCTTCGTCGCGGAAGCAGCGCGCGATCTGGTAGTAGCGGTCGAGCCCCGACATCATCAGGAGCTGCTTGAACAACTGCGGCGACTGCGGCAGCGCGAAGAATTTGCCGGGATGCGTGCGGCTCGGAACGATGTAGTCGCGTGCGCCTTCAGGCGTCGTGCGCGTCAGCATCGGCGTCTCGATATCGACGAAACCGGCCTTGTCCAGGAATTCACGAAGCGTCTGGGTCACGCAATGGCGCAAGCGCAGTCGCTGCATCATCTCCTCGCGCCGCAGATCGAGAAACCGCCAGCGCAGGCGCAAATCCTCGCTGGCGTCTTCGTCGTGATGAAAGGGAGGCGTCTCGGAGGCGTTCAGTACCGTCAGCGAACTCGCGACCAGCTCGACCTCGCCGCTCGCCAGCTTCGGGTTCACCGTGCCCGCCGGGCGGGGCCGCACGGTGCCGGTCGCGACCAGCACGTACTCGCTGCGGACGCGCTCGGCCTCCGCGAAAGCCGGCGAGGACGGGTTGGCGACGACCTGGAGGAGCCCCTCGCGATCGCGCAGGTCGAGGAAGATCACGCCGCCATGGTCACGGCGCCGGTGCACCCAGCCTGCGACCGTCACGGCCTGGCCGACGTGGGAGGCATTCACCTGCCCACAGTAGTGGCTGCGCATGCTATGGGTCGTCATCGGGGCCGCGATGTTACGGGGGCGGTACCCGGGGGCGCAAGCCGAGCGGTCAGTCGGCGGATGCGCCGCGCGACGGCGACTTGCCTGCTTTCTTCGCCGGCTTCGGCGCTTTTTCCACGGGCGCCGGCTTGTCTTTCGCCGTTGTCGCGTCCGCGGTCGTCGATTCCTTGCTCTCGGGCTTGGCCTCGGCAGCCGCTGCGGCCGGTTTCTCTTCGGCCTTGTCGGCGAGTCGTTTCTGCCCGTCCTTCTTGAAATCGGTCTCGTACCAGCCGCTGCCCTTCAGGCGGAACTGCGGCGCCGACACGAGCCGGCGGAGCTTCATCGCCCCGCACTCGGGACATTTCTTCAGAGCGCCGTCACCGACCTTCTGCAGGGCATCCAGCGTGTGCCCGCACTTCTGGCAGGCGTACTCGTAGATCGGCATGGCCGGTCAATGCTTGTGTCCGCAACCGGGACCGTGGGTGTGCGTGTGACCGCCGTGGGAATGGCTGTGGCCGCCATGCGAATGGGAGTGGGAGTCGTCGTGGCTGTGCGCCGGACCGCTGTCGAGCGCGTGCCCGGTGCGCTTGCGCGTGACCTCACGGTACTTGCCCTTCACCTGGAATGCCGGCGTCGAGATCAGTTTCTCGAGCGCGGCTTTCCCGCACTCCGGGCAATCCCTGAGCGGGGCCTCGTCCAGCTTCTGCAGGGCATCGAAAACATGCCCGCACTTCTTGCATTCGTAATCGAAAATCGGCATCGGAACCTCAGGCTGCGGCGGCTTCGCGGCCGCGGAATACGAGTTCCCGCTCGCCGGCGTCCACCGCGATGGTGTCGCCCGGCCGGAACTCGCCTTTCAGTATCGCCTGAGCGAGGGGGTTTTCGATACGGGTCTGGATGGCCCGCCTGAGGGGCCGGGCGCCATAGACCGGGTCATAGCCCGCTTCGGCCAGGCGGTCGAGAGCGGCCGCGGTCAGTTCGAGGCCCATCTCGCGCTCGGCCAGCCGCCGGCGGAGATAGCCCAGCTGGATGGCGACGATTTCCCGCAGCTGCGCGGCCGCCAGCGGGTGGAACACGACGATGTCGTCGACGCGATTGACGAACTCGGGGCGGAAATGCTGCCCGACGACCTCGAGAACTGCCGCCTTCATGCCGGCGTAGTTCTCCTCGCCGGCCATGCGCTGGATGATCGGCGAGCCCAGGTTCGAGGTCATCACGATGACGGTGTTGCGGAAGTCGACCGTGCGGCCCTGGCCGTCGGTGAGGCGACCGTCATCGAGCACCTGCAGCAGCACATTGAAGACATCTGGATGTGCCTTCTCGACTTCGTCGAGCAGCAGAACCGAATAGGGCCTGCGCCGCACGGCCTCAGTCAGGTAGCCGCCCTCTTCGTAGCCCACGTAACCCGGCGGTGCGCCGATCATCCGCGCCACTGAATGCTTTTCCATGAACTCCGACATGTCGAGGCGCACCAGCGCTTCCTCGGTATCGAACAGGAACGCGGCCAGTGCCTTGCACAACTCGGTCTTGCCGACGCCCGTCGGGCCGAGGAACAGGAACGAGCCGTTCGGCCGGTTCGGATCGGACAGCCCGGCGCGGGAGCGGCGGATCGCGTCCGACACTGCGCGCACGGCCTCGTCCTGGCCTACGACGCGCCTGGCGAGCTCGCTTTCCATCCGCAGCAGCTTGTCACGCTCGCCCTCGAGCATCTTCGACACCGGGATGCCGGTCCATTTCGACACGACTTCGGCAACCTCCTCGTCGGTGACGCGGTTGCGCAGCAGCTTCGTGCCGCCCTGTTCGGCAGCAAGGGCCGAGGCGAGGCGTTTCTCCAGCTCCGGTATCCGGCCGTACTGGATCTGCGACATACGGGCGAGGTCCTGGGCGCGGCGTGCCGTCTCGAGATCGCGTCGCGCGGCCTCGAGTTCCTCCTTCACGTGGGCTTCGCCCTGCAGCGTGGCCTTCTCGGCTTTCCAGACCTCTTCTAGGTCGGCGTATTCCCTCTCGAGGTCCACGAGCTGCTCCTCGAGATCGGCCAGACGCTTCCGCGAAGCGTCGTCCGTTTCCTTGCGCAGCGCCTCCCGTTCGATCTTGAGCTGGATCACGCGTCGATCCAGCCTGTCCATCTCCTCGGGCTTCGAGTCCATCTCCATGCGGATTCGCGAAGCTGCCTCGTCCACGAGATCGATGGCCTTGTCCGGGAGTTGCCGGTCAGCGATGTAACGATGCGACAGTGTCGCCGCCGCGACGATGGCGGGGTCGGTGATCTGCACCTTGTGGTGGACCTCGTAGCGCTCCTTCAGCCCCCGCAGGATCGCGATCGTGTCCTCGACCGTCGGCTCGTTCACCAGCACCTTCTGGAAACGCCGCTCGAGCGCCGCGTCCTTTTCGATGTACTTGCGGTACTCATCAAGGGTCGTCGCACCCACGCAATGCAGTTCACCGCGTGCCAGCGCCGGTTTCAGCATGTTGCCGGCGTCCATGGAGCCCTCGGCCTTGCCGGCGCCGACCATGGTGTGCAATTCATCTATGAAAAGTATGACCTGGCCTTCCTGCCTCGCCAGTTCGCTAAGCACGGCCTTCAGGCGCTCCTCGAATTCGCCGCGGAACTTCGCGCCGGCGATCAGCGCGCCGAGATCCAGGGACAGCAGGCGCTTGTCCTTCAGCCCTTCAGGCACCTCGCCGTTGACGATGCGCTGGGCCAGCCCCTCGACGATGGCGGTCTTGCCCACGCCCGGCTCGCCGATCAGCACCGGGTTGTTCTTCGTGCGCCGCTGCAGGATCTGGATCGTGCGACGGATCTCGTCATCGCGGCCAACGATCGGGTCGAGCTTGCTCTGTGCGGCCCGCTCCGTGAGATCGATCGTGTACTTCTCGAGCGCCTGGCGCGTGCTTTCCGCGTTCGGGTCGGAGATTTTTTCACCACCACGCAAGGCTTCGACAGCCTTCGAGAGCGCGCCCTTCACGACGCCCGCCTCGGCAAGCGTCCGTCCGAGCTCGCCCTTGTCGGCGCAGGCCGCCAGCAGAAAGAGCTCGCTGGAGATGAACTGGTCACCCCGCTCCTGCGCCAGCTTGTCGGCAACGTTGAGCAATTTCGCAAGATCGGGCGCGAGATGGATGTCGCCACCGGAGCCTTCGACCTTCGGCACCCGGTCCAGCGCCTCGCCTATCCGGGAACGCAGCAGGTTCACGTTCGCGCCTGCCTGCGCCAGCAGCGGCCGGATCGTGCCGGCCTGCTGGTCGATCAACGAAAGTGTCAGGTGCAACGGCCCTATGAACTGGTGATCGCGGCCGACGGCGAGCGACTGGGCGTCGCCCAGGGCCATCTGCAGCTTGCTTGTCAGTTTCTCCATGCGCATTGGGCGCTCTCCCGGAACCTGGGCCCGGGTGGAAAGGTGAGGGCCGACATAGGATTTTTCAACCGCAAGCTATAGCCAGATCAGTGTCGCCTGCCGACCACAGGGCCCGTCGCGGCGGTGAGAGAAGAAGCGGCGCGGGTCCGTCGCGGTGCACAGGTCTCCTCCGTATACACGCTGCAAGCCTGCTCCGCGCAGGCGCTGCCGCGCGAGCAGCGGCAGGTCCAGCTGCCAGCGGCCACTTGCGTTGGCCGTGAATCCCGCAACGGCCGCCGGATCCGCGGCGAGAAAAGCGGCGCGTACGTCCTCGCCGACTTCATAGGCCGCGGCACCGATCGCCGGGCCGATCCAGGCCATGAGCGTCGACGGCGCGGCACCGGCGCGCAGCAGGGCGTCGGTGGTTGCCTCCAGCACTCCGGCCGCCAGGCCGCGCCAGCCGGCATGCGCGGCGGCCGCGAGAGTTCCGGCCTCATTGCAGAAAATCACGGGCAGGCAGTCGGCGGTCATCACTACACCAGGCGGATCGCCGGGCCAACACACGATCGCGTCGGCAACCGCTGGAGACGCCGTCGAGCCGGGCTCGGCCACCGTCACGCCGTGGACCTGCTCGAGCCAGGTCGGCTCGGCATGAAGTCGGAGCGCGACGCGCAGTCGATCGCGGTTTTCTCGCACTGCCCGGGAGTCGTCGCCGACATGCGTGGCGAGATTGAAGCTGGCCCACTGCCCCTTGCTGACGCCGCCCATGCGGGTCGTAGCCACGGCGTGCACCGAGGCCGGCGCCGGCCAGTCCGGCCGGATGAATTCGGGCTTCATTTGTCCGGCCACTGCATGGCCTCGGCTCGGTTCGCGGCCTCCGGGGATCCGGCGAGCGCCGCGAGCAGACCGCGCAAATCGGCCGGGATGGGCGCGGTGAAGGCCAGGTGGACGCCTGTCACGGGATGGACCAAACCGATCGCAGCGGCGTGCAGCGCCTGGCGGCGGAACGCGCGCAGCGTGTCGATCAATTCCGGTGCCGCGCCGGCCGGCACGCGCGGGCGGCCGCTGTACTGCGGATCGCCGACGATGGGAAAGCCGATGTGCGCCATGTGGACGCGTATCTGGTGGGTGCGGCCGGTCTCGAGCCGCAGCGCGATCCAGGTGTGCGCCTGCCCGCGCGCGAGTACGCGGTAGTGCGTGACCGCCGGCCGGCCGCCCTCGACCACCGCCATGCGGGTGCGATGCACGTGATGCCGGTCGATCGGAGCATCGACGGTGCCGCCCGCCGTCATGACGCCATTGACCAGGGCGCGATACTCGCGCCGCACGTCACGGGCCTGCAGATCGCGCGTGAGCTGCGTGTGCGCCTCGAGAGTCTTCGCTACCAGTACGAGGCCGCTCGTGTCCTTGTCAAGACGATGCAGCAGCCCGCTACGCGGCAGTCCGGCCAGAGCCGGACAGTGGTTGAGCAGGCCATTCTGCAGAGTTGCATCGCGGTTGCCGGCGCCGGGATGCACGACCAGGCCCGCGGGCTTGTTGACCACCAGCACCGCGTCGTCCTCGTGGACGATGTCGAGAGCGACGGGCTGCGCCTCCACGCGCAGGTCAGGCTCCACGGTCGCGTCGATCTCGACCGACTGCCCCTCGGCAACGCGGCTGCGCGGCTCCATCTTCGCGCCGTCCACGCGCACGCTGCCGGCGAGGATCCATTCCTTGAGGCGGGAGCGCGAATAGTCCGGCAGCAGCTCTGCCAGCGCCTGGTCCAGTCGGCGGCCCGCCTGATCGCCGGTGATGACGACGCTGTGGGTAATGCGGTTCATCCGCCCATTTTACCCGCCGCTATGGCCCGGCAGCGGCGCGGCAAGTACGCGCGGCGGGGGAAATACGGCTCGTCCGCTATACTCAACGCCCGGAAATCAGCCGAACTGCGTCCGATGAACCGAAACGCTGCCGTTCGAACCGCCATTGCGCGGATGCTGCTGGTCGCAGCCGCGTTCGCACTGGGCGCCTGCGCGAGCGACAACGAAAAGGACTTCCGCACCGACGTGTCCCGGCTGTACGCGCGCGCACACAAGTCGATGGAGAACGGCAACTACCGCAACGCGATCGCCTACTACGAGGGGCTGGAGGCGCGCTGGCCCTTCAGCAACGAGACCAAGCAGGCACAGATCGACCTCATCTACTGCTACTACAGGAACGGTGAACGGGAATCGGCGATCGACGCCGCCAGCCAGTTCGAGCGCGAGAATCCGACCCATCCCCGCGTCGACTACGCGCTTTACATGCGCGGCCTGTCCACGTTCAAGGGACAGAGCAACGTCTTCTACCGGTTCATGAACATCGATCTGTCGCGTCGCCCGCAGGACCGCGCGATGGAATCCTTCTCGGCATTCTCCCAGCTGCTGCAGCGCTATCCGAAAAGCGAGTACGCCGCAGACGCGCGTCAACGCATGATCTTCCTGCGCAACCGCCTCGCCGAGCACGAGAACCACGTCGCCCGGTATTACCTCGAACGCGGGGCCTGGATGGCAGCACTGAACCGCGCGAAGCTCGTGGCCGAGACCTACGATGGTGCGCCGGCAGTCGCTGAATCGCTGCGCATCATGGTCGACGCCTACTCCGCGCTGGAAATGCGCGACCTCGCCGACAGCACGCGCGAGGTGCTCGCCGCAAGTTTCCCCGCCGCGGCCGGCGAACAGGCCAGGTCAGAGGCGAGGCCCTGGTACCGCTTCTGGTAGCGGAAGCCGACCGGTGGATCAGTGCTGGTACCCCGAGGTGATCGGGTAACGCCAGTCCCGCCCGAACGCGCGACTCGAAATCCGCACTCCCGGCGCCGCCTGACGGCGCTTGTACTCGGCCTTGCGCACCATCCCGAGCACGCGGGCAACGACGGCAGGTTCGAAACCGCGCGCGGCTATCTCATCGACCGAGCGGTTCTCGATCATCAGCGCGTCGAGAATCGGGTCCAGAACGTCATAGGGCGGCAGTGAGTCACTGTCCCTCTGGTCAGGACGCAGCTCGGCCGACGGCGGCCGCGTGATGACCCGTTCGGGAATCACACGGCCCAGGCCGTTGCGATAGGCGCAGAGCGAGTAGACGCGCGTCTTCGTGCAGTCCTTGATAGGTGCGAAGCCGCCGGCCATGTCGCCGTAGAGCGTGGCGTAGCCGACTGCCATCTCGCTCTTGTTGCCGGTGGCGAGCACGATGCGGCCGGTCTTGTTCGAGATGGCCATCAGCACTACGCCGCGTGCGCGCGACTGGATGTTCTCCTCGGTCGTGTCCGCCGGCAGGCCGGCGAACTGACCACTGAGGGTATCCTGGGTCGCGGACACCACGGCTTCGATGGGCAGCACATCGAATCGCACACCGAGTATTCGCGCCTGCTCGCGTGCGTCGTCGACGCTCATCCGGGCGGTATAGCGATACGGCATCATGACCGCCTGCACGGCGTCCGCGCCCAGGGCATCCACCGCGATGGCGAGCGTCAGGGCCGAGTCCACTCCGCCGGACAGGCCCAGCACGGCGCCGCGGAAGCCGTTCTTGCGCACGTAGTCGCGGACTCCGAGGACCAGCGCCTCGTAGGTGCTCCGGTCTTCCGACGCCAGCGGCGTGATCTGGCCACCGGCGGATCCGGTATCGGTGACATAAAGGCCTTCCGCGAAGGCCGGCGCGCGCATGGCAACGCGACCCGCAGAATCGACGAGGCAGGAGCCGCCATCGAAGACCAGTTCGTCCTGCCCGCCGACGAGATTCGCGTAGGCGATGGCCACGCCCGTCTCGCGGGCGCGCTCGGCGAGCACCGCTTCGCGTTGACGCTGCTTGTCGATCTCGAAGGGAGAACCATTCGGCACGACGAGCAATTCGGCGCCGGCCGCGCGCGCGGCATGGCAGGGTCCCGGCGTCCAGACATCCTCACAGATGCCGATGCCGACCCGCGTGCCGCGGAACGGAACGACAACCGGGCCCGTGCCGGGACGGAAGTAGCGCTGCTCGTCGAACACGCTGTAGTTCGGCAACGCCTGCTTGCGATAGTTGCCGGACGTTCGACCATCCTCGAAAAAGGCGGCGGCGTTGTAGATGCCGGTCTCCGAGTACTCGGGATAGCCGACGACCGCGCCGACACCCTGCGCCGCGGTGCGGATCTCTTCGAGAGCCGCCGCAACCTGGCGACGCAGGCCGGCGTGGAACAGCAGGTCCTCGGGCGGATAGCCGCACACGGCCAGCTCGGGGAAGACCACGAGATCGGCGCCGGCCCCACGGGCCTCGCCGATCGCGCGCACGATGCGTTGCGCATTGCCGCGCACGTCACCGACCAGCAGATTCAACTGGGCAAAGGCGAGTTTGAGTCGCGTCGTCATCGGCACCTGCGTTAAGCGCGCCGGCACCGGCCGGAAATCAGCGCCCCAGCAGCTCCAGCATGGCACTGCCCAGCTCGGCAGGCGAGCGTACGGCACGCACACGCGCTTCCTCGAGGGCAGCATACTTGGCGGCAGCCGTTCCTGCTCCGCCGGAAATGATCGCCCCGGCATGCCCCATGCGCTTGCCGGGCGGTGCGGTCACGCCGGCAATGTAGGCCACGACGGGCTTGGTCACCTTTTCGCGAATGTAATGCGCCGCGGCTTCCTCGTCCGTGCCGCCGATCTCGCCGACCATGATGATGCCGTCCGTTGCCGGATCGGCCTGGAACAACTCGAGGCAGTCGATGAAATTCATGCCGCGAATCGGGTCGCCACCGATCCCGATGCAGGTGCTCTGGCCGAGTCCGTTCTGCGTCGTCTGGTACACCGCTTCGTAGGTCAACGTGCCCGAGCGGGACACGATACCGATTCGTCCCGGCTTGTGGATGAAGCCCGGCATGATGCCGATCTTGCACTCCCCCGGTGTGATGATGCCCGGGCAGTTCGGACCGATAAGCCGGGAACTGTGGTCGCGCAGCACTGCCTTCACGCGGACCATGTCCTGCACCGGAATACCTTCGGTGATGCAGACGATCAGCCCGATGCCGGCTTCCGCAGCCGCGAGGATCGCGTCGGCCGCAGCAGGCGCTGGCACGAAGATCACACTGACGGTGGCGCCCGTCGCCTTGACGGCCTCCGGCATCGTGTTGAATACAGGCACACCGAGGTGTGTCTCGCCGCTGCGGCCGGGCGTGCAGCCGCCCACGATCTTCGTGCCGTATTCGAGGCACTGTTGCGCATGGAACAGGCCCTGCTTGCCGGTCAGGCCCTGGCAGATGATTCGCGAGTCCCTGTTGACGAGCACGCTCATTGCCGTTGCCCCGCTGCCGCTACCGCTTTCTTCGCGGCGTCGGTGAGGTCCGCTGCTGCGACGATGTCGAGTCCGCTCTGTGCCAGGAGCGCACGACCCGGGTCCACGTTGGTGCCCTCGAGCCGCACGACGACGGGCACCTTCACGCCCACCTCGCGCACTGCCTGGATGACGCCCTCGGCGATCAGGTCGCAGCGGACGATGCCGCCGAAGATATTCACGAGTATCGCCCGCACCGAAGGATTGGAAAGGATCAGCTTGAAAGCCGCGGCCACGCGCTCGGCCGTGGCGCCACCGCCGACGTCGAGGAAATTTGCCGGCTCCCCGCCGTGCAGCTTGATCAGGTCCATGGTCGCCATGGCGAGCCCTGCACCGTTGACCATGCAGGCGATGTTGCCGTCGAGCGAGACGTAATTGAGATCGTGCTCGGCAGCCCGGCGCTCCATGTCGTCTTCCTGCGACGGATCGCGCATGGCCTGCAATTCCGACTGCCGGAACAAGGCGTTTTCCTCGATATTGATCTTGGCATCGAGGGCAAGGAGATTGCCCTCCTTCGTCACGATCAGCGGATTGATCTCGATCAGGCTGGCATCGCAATCGCAGAAGAGCCGGTAAAGCTTCTGGCAGATGTCGATGAACTGCTTCGTCTGGCCGTCGTCGAGGCCGAGCCCGTAGGCCATGTGGCGCACTTGGTAGGCCTGCAGGCCGGCGGCAGGATGCACCGCGACGGTGAGTATCTTCTCCGGCGTCTTCGCCGCAACTTCCTCGATGTCCATGCCGCCTGCGGCGGAGGCCAGGAAAGCGATCCGCTGCTTGCCCCGGTCGACCAGCATCGACAGATACAGCTCGCGCTCGATGCTGCTGCCCGACTCGACGAAAACCAGGTTGATCGGGAGTCCGCCTGCTCCGGTCTGTTTCGTCTTCAACCGCGTGCCCAGCATGCCCGCGGCGGTGACACTGATTTCTTCCGCGCTGCGTGCGAGCTTGACACCACCGGCTTTGCCGCGACCGCCGGCATGTACCTGTGCCTTCACGACCCACAGGCTGCCGCCGAGCCGCTCGGCCGCCGCGCTGGCCTGTGCGGGTGTGGCGGCAACTTCGCCGCGCGTGACCGGTATCCGGTAGCGGGCGAAGAGCTGCTTGGACTGGTACTCGTGGAGGTTCATATCCGCGCAAACGCCCCGTCAGCGGAAACGCCGGTATTGTGAGGAAAACCCATCTTTAGTCAAACGAGCGCCGGCACGCGCTGCGCGAAAACAACGCGGCGGCGGCCCGAAATGAGAGCCGGTTCACGCGTACCGGTATCCGATCCGACATAATTCCCGTTCATCCCCGGGGACGGCATGGCAACCACCGACAACAGCATTCCGGCAGCCTTCGCGGTCGAGACCGGCGAGGCAACACGCGCGATCGCGCGCGATGCCTCGCGCCGGGTCAATCGCCTGGTTGCGGCGTTCCGCGTCGTCGTGGCATTCGCGTTGCTCGGCGTGTCCCTGCTGGCGCAGGACGAGTCGCTGTTCCTGGAGCGCAATCCGCTGCTGTTCCGGCTTGCCGCTATTGGCTACTGCCTGGGCGCCATGCTCTTTCTCTTCTATCAGCGCCGCTACCCCATCGCCGGGCCGTACCGGGTGCCGGTCCTGCTCGCGCTTGACACGCTTGCGGTGATCGTCCTAGTTCACACAGGAGGCGGCATCACCAGCGGCGTCGGCGGCCTGCTCGCGGTGTTCGTGGGTGCCGCAACGCTGAGCCTGCCCGGACGCTACGCCTTCTTCGCTGCTGCCATCGCCACGCTGGCCGTGCTTGGCGAGCAAATGGTCGCCTATTCGGAGGGCCTGTCGAGCGGCAACGACTTCGTCAGCGCCGGCGTGCTCGGCGCCGTGATCTTCGCGATCGCCGCTGCGGCTTTTCCCCTCGCCCGCCGTCTCGAGGAGAGCGAGGCGCTCGCGCACCAGCGCGGCATCGATCTCGCGAACCTCGCGCAGCTGAACGAGTACATCATCCGCAACCTGCGCGAGAACATCGTGGTCGTCGATGGGTCCAACCACTTGCGCCTGATGAACCAGCCTGCGGCCGAGACCATGGGCTTGCGGGGCCACGCTGCCGGTGAGCCGCTGCATGCCCTGTCCCCGCAACTGGAGCGCGTGCTGGTCGGCTGGCGGCGCAGCGGCAATCCGCAGTCCCAGCCGCCGCCATTCGTCGCCGGAGACGACAGCCTGCAGGTCAATGCCTACATCGTGCCGCTGGAGGGTCGCGTGGACGGCCCGGTACTGATCTTTCTCGAAGACGCCGGAGCGCTCGCGGAAAAAGTGCAGCAGTCGAAGCTCGCCGCACTCGGTCGGCTGACCGCCAGCATCGCCCACGAGGTGCGCAATCCCGTCGGCGCGATGAGCCACGCGGGCCAGCTGCTCGAGGAGTCCCCCGCCATGGGCGCGGAGGAGCGGCGCCTCCTAGGCATCATCCGCACGAATTCACGCCGCGTCAGCGACATCGTCGAGAACATCCTGCAGCTTTCCCGGCGCGAGGCGACGCGCCCGCAGCTGCTGTGGCTGCGCGAATGGACTGCCGGATTCATCGCCGAACTCGGCTCCACCCTGGAGCTGTTCGAGGGCCAGGTGGCGGCCATTTCGACCGAGGACGTCGAAGTGCGGATGGATCCCGGCCACCTCCACCAGATAGTCTGGAACCTCTGCGAGAATGCGGTGAAGTACGCCAGCGAGAACGGCGGCATTGGGGTGGAGCTCGCCTGGGGCCGCATGCCCGGCGGCCGTCGTCCGTACCTCGAGGTCGCCGATCGCGGACCGGGCGTCGCCGATGACTTGCGCGACCGCGTCTTCGAGCCGTTTGCGACGGGCCCGAAAGGCGGCACTGGGCTCGGGCTCTTCATCTCGCGGGAGCTCTGTGAATTGAATCGCGCGGCGCTGATCCACGAGCCGCGCAAGGGTGGAGGCAGCGTGTTCCGTATCGTGTTCGCAGACCCGGCCCGATGGGGCACCGAGCCATGAGCGGCTGTGACATCGCCAGTTGCGACCGATGGGGCGCCGAGCCATGAGCAAGCCCCTCGCCCTCGTCGTCGACGACGAACCGGATATCCGCGACCTCCTGACCATCACGCTGCAGCGGATGGACATCGAGACCCGCAGCTGTGGCGACGTGAGCGCGGCCAAGGCGCAGCTGCGCAGCCGCGAGTACCAACTCTGCCTCACCGACATGCGGCTGCCCGACGGCGACGGGCTCGACCTGGTGGAGTGGATGCAGGCCCAGGGGTTGCCCACGCCGGTGGCGGTGATCACGGCCCATGGCAACGTCGAGACCGCCGTGCGTGCACTCAAGCTCGGGGCCTTCGACTTCATCTCCAAGCCGCTCGACCTGGCCAACCTGCGCAATATCGTGGCGAACGCCCTGCGCCTCTCGAGTGAGCCGCCGCCGCCCGCGACCAGGGTGCGGCTGCTGGGCGACTCGCCACCGATCCAGAAGCTGAGGGATATGATCGCGCGCGTCGCACGCAGCCAGGCGCCCGTGCATATCACCGGCGAGTCCGGCACCGGCAAGGAACTCGTCGCCCGCATGATCCACGAACTCGGCTCCCGTTCCGCCGGCACCTTCGCGCCCGTCAACTGCGGCGCGATCGCGTCGGAACTGATGGAGAGCGAGTTCTTCGGCCATCGCAAGGGCTCGTTCACCGGCGCGGTCAGCGACAAGCCGGGCCTGTTCCAGTCGGCCGACGGCGGCACTCTGTTCCTCGACGAGATCGCCGAGCTGCCGCTGCCGATGCAGGTGAAGCTCCTGCGCGTCATCCAGGAGAAAACGGTCCGTCCCATCGGTCAGGCCAAGGAAATGCCGGTCGACGTGCGCATCCTCTCCGCGACGCACAAGAACCTGCGCGCGCTGGTCGCGAGCGGCCAGTTCCGCGAGGACCTTTTTTACCGGATCAACGTGATCGAGCTGCGCGTGCCGCCGCTGCGCGAGCGTGGCAGCGACGTGCTGATGCTGGCGCGGCACATCCTCGAGCGTCAGGCGCGCACCAACGGGCAACCGGCACCGGCGCTGAGCGCCAGCGCCGCAGCACGGTTGCAGGCCTACCCCTTCCCCGGCAACGTGCGCGAACTGGAGAACATCCTCGAACGCACCTCGGCATTGTCGGCGGGCGGCGCCATCGAGGCCGACGACGTGCAGCTGCAGACCGTGGCCGCGCACACCGAGGCGCCCGACGAATCGGGCGACCTGGACGAGCGCCTGGAATCGGTGCAGCGCGAGGCGATCCAGCAGGCGCTGGAAGCGAACCGCTACAACAAGACGGCAGCCGCGCGTCAGCTCGGGATTACTCTGCGGGCACTGCGCTACCGGATGCAGAAGCTCGCGATGGACTGACGGCCTGAGCCGCAGCGCAGCCTGACCGCTCGCGTCACATTGTGACGTTTCACGTCACCGGAGGGGGTTCCTGCGTCAGAGATTATGTGGGGCAGCCGTTCAGTAACGGGCATAAGAACGCGAAATTCCCTGCGATGACAGCGGTTTATCGCCGGTTCCCGGCTGCTGGCACAGCCCTTGCAGCCTGATACCCCGACATGGGCTTCCCCCCTTCGCTGTTGATGTCAACTTGTTGTGAGGAGTGAGACAGAAATGATCAATCAGATACAGAAGGGCTTCACGCTCATCGAATTGATGATCGTGGTGGCCATCATCGGCATCCTGGCTGCCATCGCCATCCCGGCGTACCAGGACTACACGATCCGTTCGCAGGTGACTGAAGGCCTGAACCTGGCCAGCAACGTAAAGACGGCCGTGGGTGAGTTCTACGCGAACGAGGGCGCCTGGCCGGCGGACAGCGACGACCTCGGTATTGTCAACGATCCGTCCGGCAAGTATGTCGATTCGGTCGCCGTCTCGAACGGCACGATCATCATCACGTACGGCAACGACGCCAACAACGAGCTGATCGCGAGCGGCCCGGTTCTGACGTTGCGGCCGCGCATCAGCGCGAACAACGACGTGGTGTGGTTGTGCGGCTACTACACCGGCGCTGCCGTGACCGGCCTGACCGACCCGGCCTCGGGCGCGTCGGACGCTGGCGCCACGGATACGCTGCCGCAGTACCTGCCGCAGTCCTGCCGCACCGACAACTAAGATCGGACCTGGCTCTCGCGAGTCAGGCTCATCGGAATCGGGAAAGCCCCTGCTGCGGCAGGGGCTTTTCTTTTGGGCCCGCAAGCCATCAGGAAAAACAGCGAATTGAGAGCTGCGTTTAGTTGCGTCTGCAGGTCCCATCAGTGACACTAACTGCACGGTACGGCCAAGTTTGCGAGCGGCGCAGCAGGACCCCATGGCGGTCAGTCCCACCACTTCTCCTCTTTCCGGCCTGCCCCGCCGCCTGGTGCAGGACGGCATCGCGCCGGAGGAAACCGTCCTCCAGGCCCTCCAGAACAGCAAGGCTGATCCGGCCGGATTCCTCGCCTACCTGGTCTCCCGCAACCTCGCCGACTCGCGCCAGATCGCGATTGCGGCCGCGAGTGAATTCGGCGTCCCGTTGCTCGACATCGACGCGCTGGAGACCGACCTCGAGGCGGTGAAATCTGTCGGCCGGCAGCTCCTCTCCAGGCACCGGGTGCTGCCGCTGGCCCTGCGCAGCAAACGCCTGTTCCTTGGCATGGCCGACCCGACCAACATCACGGCTATCGACGAGATCAAGTTCCAGACCGGCTTCCGGATCGACCCCGTGGTGGTCGAATTCGACAAGCTCGACCAGCTCGTCGCGAAGTCGCTCGAAGCAGTCGACACCTCCATGAGCAACATGGTGGACGACGATTTCGACCTCGAGAGCCTGGAGGTCACCAGCGGCGACGAAGAAGCCACGGACGACCCCAACAAGGACGACGTTGTCGACGCGCCGGTCGTGCGCTTCGTGAACAAGGTCCTGCTCGACGCCATCAAGCGCGGCGCCTCGGACATTCATTTCGAGCCCTACGAAAAGCATTATCGCGTGCGCACGCGGCTCGACGGCGTGCTGAAGCAGGTGGCCTCGCCACCGGTTGCCCTGTCGTCGAAAGTGGTGGCACGACTCAAGGTCATGTCGCGGCTCGACATCGCCGAGCGCCGCCTCCCACAGGACGGCCGCATCAAGATGAGGCTGTCGAAGAATCGCGCGATCGACTTCCGCGTGAACACCTGCCCGACGCTTTTCGGCGAAAAGGTGGTGCTGCGTATTCTCGATCCCTCGAGCGCCAAGCTCGGTATCGACGCGCTGGGCTACGAAGCGATACAGAAGCAGCACTATCTCGATGCCCTGGCCAAGCCCTACGGCATGATCCTCGTCACCGGCCCGACGGGCTCGGGCAAGACGGTTTCGCTCTACACCGGCCTGAACATCCTCAACACCGAGTACCGGAACATCTCCACCGCCGAGGACCCGGCCGAAATCAACATGCCGGGCGTCAACCAGGTCAACGTGAACCCGAAGGTCGGGCTCACCTTTGCCGCGGCGCTGCGCGCCTTCCTGCGCCAGGATCCGGACGTGATCATGGTCGGCGAGGTGCGCGACCTCGAGACCGCCGAGATCGCCATCAAGGCCGCACAGACCGGCCACCTCGTGCTCTCGACCCTGCACACCAACGACGCGCCCAAGTCGCTGACCCGGCTCGTCGACATGGGGGTCAAGCCCTACGCCATTGCCAGCACCGTCAGCCTGATCATCGCCCAGCGCCTCGGCCGCCGGCTCTGCGAGAACTGCAAGGAGATCAAGGACATTCCCGAAGAGGCCCTGCTGCAGGAGGGTTTCAGCCGGGACGAAGTCCAGGGCGGCCTGCGCATCTTCGGACCGGTGGGCTGCAGGTTCTGCACCGACGGCTACAAGGGCCGGGTGGGCATCTACCAGGTGATGCCCATCACAGATTCGATTCAGCGCATCATCCTCGAGGGCGGCAGCTCGCGGGAAATTGCGGAGCAGGCCGCAAAAGAGGGAGTCTGGGATCTGCGACGCTCTGCTTTGCAGAAAGTCAAGGACGGGATTACGAGCCTCGAGGAAATCAATCGGGTTACGATTGACTAGTCTCCTGGGGCGCGTTGTGACGGTGTGGTGCAGCCATGGCTGAGAGCATAGCCAGCAAGCAGAACGCTTTTTTCTGGGTAGGCACGGATCGGGCCGGCAAGAAGATCCGCGGCAAGAGCGTGGCCGCTTCCGAAAATGCCGTCCGCGTCGAACTGCGCAAGCGGGGCGTCATCGCGACCAGCATCCGCAAGCAAAGCACCCTGTTCAAGGGCAGCGGCAAAGTCACCGCTGCGGACATTGCGCTCTTCAGCCGTCAGCTCGCCACCATGATGCAGGCCGGCATCCCGCTGGTGCAGGCCTTCGAGATCGTCGGCGCCGGGCACGAGAATCGGGCAATGCAGAAGCTGATCCTCTCGATCAAGCAGGATCTCGAGAGCGGCACTGCATTGGCCGAGGCGCTCGGCAAGCAACCCCTGCACTTCGACGAGCTGTTCACGAACCTGGTCGAAGTCGGTGAGCACTCCGGTTCGCTGGATCAGTTGCTCGACAAGATCGCAACCTACAAGGAAAAGACTGAAGCGATCAAGAAGAAGATCAAGAAGGCACTGTTCTATCCGACTGCTGTCATGGTGGTCGCCATCATCGTGACGGTCATCCTGCTGATCTTCGTCATTCCGGAGTTCGAGTCACTCTTCCAGGGCTTCGGCGCTGACCTGCCGGCGTTTACCCGCATGGTCATCGACCTGTCGCATTTCATGCAGAGTTACGGCATCTACCTGCTGGCCGGCGTGAGTGCGGCAATCTGGGCCTTCATCCAGGCGAAAAAACGCTCAAAGCCACTGCGCCAGCTGCAGGACCGCATCGCGTTGCGGCTGCCGATCGTCGGCAGCATCCTGGTCAAGGCAGCCATTGCCCGCTTCGCGCGCACGCTGTCGACCATGTTCAATGCCGGCGTGCCGCTGGTCGAAGCCCTGCAGTCCGTCGCCGGCGCGACGGGCAACGTGGTCTACGAGACGGCCGTGCTGCAGATGAAGGATGAAGTCTCCACCGGCCAGCGGCTGCAGCGCGCGATGGAGAATACCGGTCTGTTTCCGAACATGGTCATCCAGATGATCGCGGTCGGCGAGGAATCCGGTTCGCTCGACGCCATGTCTGCCAAGGTGGCGGATTTCTACGAAGCCGACGTGGACAACGCCGTCGATGCCATGTCGAGCCTGCTCGAACCGCTGATCATGGCGATCCTGGGCGTGCTGGTGGGCGGACTCGTCATCGCCATGTACCTGCCGATTTTCAAGATGGGCGCGGTCGTCTGATCCACAGACAGCCTGTCTCCGGAAGTCAGGGGCTGTGAATCTCACGGCGATCGCGCTGCTCGTCGGCCTCTGTGTCGGCAGTTTCCTCAACGTCGTCATCTGGCGGCTGCCGCTCATGCTCGAGCGACAGTGGCGGCGCCAGGCCGAGGAAACGCTCAATCCCGACGCTCCGGCGCCCGCTGCGAGCGAACCTTTCAATCTGGCCCGCCCGCGCTCGGCCTGCCCGGCCTGCCTCAAGCCCATCCGCCCCTGGCACAACCTGCCCGTCATCGGCTGGCTGCTGCTGCGGGGCCGCTGTGCCGAGTGTGGCGCCCGGATTCCCGTTCGTTACCCCATTGTCGAAGCATTCACCGGCGCGGTGACCGTGCTCGTGGTCTCCCATTTCGGGCCTACGCTCGAGTGCGCCGGGGCTGTGCTCCTCTGCTGGGCACTGATAGCGCTGGCCGTGATCGACTTCGACCACCAGATACTGCCGGACATCATCACGCTGCCGCTCATGTGGACAGGGCTGCTGTTCTCCGCACTGGACAATGTCCGCGGCGGCTACGTATTTACGACGCTGGCCGACCTGCAAAGCAGCGTGTTCGGCGCGATGGCAGGCTATCTGAGCCTCTGGACGGTGTACCAGCTGTATCGCCTGGTCACGGGCAAGGAAGGCATGGGCTACGGCGACCTCAAGCTGCTGGCGGGGCTTGGCGCCTGGCTCGGATGGCAGATGCTGCCGGTGGTCATCCTGCTGTCCGCCTGCGCAGGGGCCGTCATCGGCATCCTGATGATCGTTTTCCTTAACCGGGACCGCCAGATTCCCATCCCGTTCGGGCCCTATCTGGCTGCAGCGGGTTTCGTCGCGCTCATGTGGGGCCAGCCGCTTATTGACAGCTATCGGCGCGTCAGCGGAATCTGAGGCTGTCTCCTTCGGACAGCGGGGCTGCATGCGCCAATTCCGGGTCGGTCTCACCGGCGGCATCGCCAGCGGCAAGTCGACGGTCGCGAACCTGTTTGCAGCCCGTGGCGTGCCGGTCATCGATACCGATGAAATCGCCAGGGCTGTCGTGCAACCGGGCGAGCCCGCCCTGGCAGAAGTGCTGCGGGCCTTTGGCGCGGAATTCCGCCTGCCTGACGGCACGCTGGACCGGCAGCGCCTGCGGCAACGGGTGTTCGCCAGCGACCCTGACCGCCGCCGGCTCGAGGCGATACTGCACCCCGCCATTCGCGCCGCGACGCTGCAGGCCTGCGATCGATCGGGCGGCCCCTACCAGATCGTCGTAGTACCGCTCCTGTTCGAATCCGGGTTCGATGCCCTGCTAGAGCGCGTACTCGTCGTCGACTGCCCGGAGGCGGAGCAGCGTCGGCGACTGCTTGCCCGTGACGGGGAAACCCCGGCGCAGGTCGACCGCATCCTGGCCTCGCAGGCGGACCGCGCAACGCGGATTCGCGGCGCCGACGACATCATCGACAACCGTGGCAAGCCGGCGGAGCTGGCTGCCAGAGTGGCAGCGCTGCATGCCGACTACCTGGTCCACGCAGCGCAATTTCAGGCGCGGCCAAGCTAGTCCGGGCACCCGCGTTGCCCTGCCCGCGAGGCTGGCGCAGAATACCGGCCAGAACGGTCCGGACGACGCCACACGATCATGACTCCCGCCGCCGAGTTGCTGACAACGCCGTCGGCTGCCGCTGCACCGGTCCTCTACGAGCAGCCGCTGGCGGAACGTATGCGCACCTTCCTGCGGCTGGAGGCGCTGTTCCTTCAGTTCCAGTTCCATGTGAGCGAGCCCTCGCCGTGGAGTACGCGCGCGGTTGTTGCGAGCCTGCTCGACATTGTCACCATCCTGAACCGCGGCGATGTCCGCAACGACGTGCTGAAGGAACTCGACCGTCAGCTCTTCGTTTTTGACCGCTACCAGAACCAGCCGAGCGTCGACACGTCGCGGCTCTCAGGCGTTCTGGGCAGCTTGCGCCAGCTCCGCGACGAGCTGATCGGCGTGGGGTCGCAGTACCTGCTGCCGTTGCGCGAGAACGAGTTCCTCAACACGGTGAAGCACCGCAGCGCAATCCCGGGCGGTGCCTGCGAATTCGATGTCCCGGAATACAGTCATTGGCTGCGACGACCGTACGCGGATCGCATCGCCGACATCGAGCGGTGGATGTCGACCGTACGACCGCTGTGCAAGGCGATCGTGGAATTGCTCTGGCTGGCGCGCGAAAGCACGCCCCCGACCCAGCAGGTCGCCGTGAACGGCGTTTACCATCACGTGCTCGCCAAGGACAACAGTGCCGGCCTGCTGCGCGTCACGCTGCCGCCCGGCACCGCCATCTACCCGGAGATCAGCGGCAGCCACCACCGCTTCACGATGCGCTTCATGCAGTGGTCGGACGCGCAGACCCGCCCCGTGCAGATCACCCGTGACGTGCGCTTCAACCTGACGGTCTGCTGAACCAGGCACTGCCGAGCAACGCCGCGACGATCGGAGCATCCGCTTCAAGCAGGCCGCTCCCGAGCAGCCCGCGCGGTTGTGCCCAGCGCAGCGGCTGGCCTTCCAGGCCGCGAATCTCGCCGCGGTAGCGATTCACCCGCCAGACGTCCAGGCGGACGACGCGAGCCGGATACGCGTGGGTGTAGTCGATGAGCGGCTCGGCTGCGAGAACCTCTATGCCGAGTTCTTCCCGCAACTCGCGCACCAGCGCCTCGCTTGCCGATTCACCAGGGGCCACCTTGCCACCCGGAAACTCCCAGGCGCCCGCCAACTCCCGGCCCGCGGTGCGCTGCGCGACCAGGACCTCACCGGAATCCCTGGCGATGACGCCAGCCACAACGTGGATTTCCGGTCGGATCGCGATCAACGGCCCGCCGCTGCTACTCGATGCGACCGTGACACTGCTTGAATTTCTTCCCCGAACCACAGGGACAGGGGTCGTTGCGCCCGATCTTCTTTTCGCCGCGCACGAACGGTGTACCTGCCGCTTGCGGCGTGGGTAGCGGGCGCTGCGCCGACGAGGCCCTGGCCGGCGCCGATGCCTGTGCGCCCTCCGGCGCAGCTGCCACGCCGATGACGGATCCCGCCTCCGCATGGGTGAACTGCATGCGCTTCTCGTCCGGCGCCCGGACCTCGGCTATTGCCTCGGCTTCCGCTTCTGTGCGCACCCGTGCGCGCCAGAGGATTGCTATGACCTGGCGCTTCACCTGCTCGAGCATGAGCGCGAACATATCGAAAGCCTCGCGCTTGTACTCCTGTTTGGGATTGCGCTGTGCATAGCCGCGCAGATGGATGCCCTGGCGGAGGTAATCCATGGCGGCGAGATGCTCTTTCCAGTTGTGGTCGAGCTGCTGAAGCATCACGCCCTTCTCGACCTGGCGCATGATCTCGGGGCCGATTTCCTCGGCTTTGCGTTGGTAGCTGGCGGCCATTTCCCCGATCAGTCTGGCGCGCAGCCCGGGTTCATCGAGCGACTTGTCTGTCTCCAGCCAGTGCTTCACCAGGATACGGACCCCGAATTCCCGATCGAGCGCGGCCTCGAGACCGGCCGCGTCCCATTGCTCCTCGCCGGTGCCTGGCGGCACGAACTCCTGCATCAGGCCGGCCACGACCTCGTCCTGGATGCCCAGCACCGCGTCCTGGATGTCAGCAGCTTCCATGAGCTCATTGCGCTGCTGGTAGATGACCTTGCGCTGGTCGTTGGCTACGTCGTCATACTCGAGGAGATTCTTGCGCGCATCGAAGTTGTGCGACTCGACTTTGCGCTGCGCCTTTTCGATCTGCTTGGTCAGCATCCCGCTCTCGATCGCTTCGCCGGGTTTCATGCCGACGCGCGACAGCAGGGCCTTCGTGCGATTCGGGTCGCCGAAGATGCGCATCAGGTTGTCTTCCATCGCCAGGTAGAAGCGACTCGAACCGGGGTCGCCCTGGCGGCCCGACCGGCCGCGCAACTGGTTGTCGATGCGCCGCGATTCGTGCCGCTCGGTGCCGATGATGTGGAGCCCGCCAGCGGCGATGACCGCATCATGCCGCTCCTTCCAGCGGGCACGACGTTCGGCCTTCTCGGCGTCCGTCGACTCGGGCCCAAGCAAATTGATTTCGGCCTCGAAGTTGCCCCCGAGAACGATGTCCGTGCCGCGGCCGGCCATGTTGGTCGCGATCGTGACGGCACCGGGTCGCCCGGCGTCGGCCACGATCGTCGCCTCGCGCTCGTGCTGCTTGGCGTTCAGGACCTGGTGGGGGATGGAATCCTTCGCGAGGAGCTTCGACAGGTACTCCGACGTCTCGATCGAAGTCGTGCCGACCAGCACCGGCTGCTCCTTCCCGCGACACTCGCGGATGTCGCCGAGTATGGCGTCGAATTTGTCCTTCTGGGTCATGTAGACCAGATCGGCGTTGTCGGCGCGGATCATCGGCCGGTGCGTGGGTATCACCACGACTTCGAGGCCGTAGATCTGCTGGAATTCGAACGCTTCGGTGTCGGCCGTGCCGGTCATGCCGGCCAGCCGGCCGTACATCCGGAAGTAGTTCTGGAAGGTGATGGAGGCTACCGTCTGGTTCTCCTCCTTGACCCGCACACCCTCCTTGGCTTCGACTGCCTGGTGCAGGCCGTCGCTCCAGCGTCGACCCGGCATCGTGCGGCCTGTGAACTCGTCGACGATGACGATTTCGCCGTCCTTAACGATGTACTCGACGTCCCGCTTGTAGAGCGCATGTGCACGAAGGCCGGCGGTCAGGTGATGCATCAGGCGGATATTCGCTGCGTCGTAGAGGCTGTCACCTTCGGTGAGCAGCCCGTCACGTACCAGCAACTCCTCGACGTGCTGATGGCCTTCCTCGCTCAGATAGGCCTGGCGGGTTTTCTCGTCGACCGTATAGTCGCCGGGTTGATCGTCCGCAGGTTGCAGCTTGAGTCGGGGAATCAGCCGGTTGATGCGGACGTACAGCTCGCTCGACTCGTCAGAGGGACCGGAAATGATGAGCGGCGTGCGCGCCTCGTCGATCAGGATCGAGTCGACCTCGTCCACGATCGCGAACGCCAGGCCACGCTGCATCTGGTCCTCGCGGCGAAACGCCAGGTTGTCGCGAAGGTAGTCGAAGCCAAACTCGTTGTTGGTGCCATAGGTGATGTCCGCCGCGTAGGCCGCCTTCTTGTCGGCGTGGTTCAGGCCACTGCGGATGACACCGACGCCGAGCCCGAGGAACCGGTACACCGGCCCCATCCAGTTCGCGTCGCGCCCGGCGAGGTATTCGTTGACCGTGACGATGTGCACGCCCCGGCCGGTGAGCGCGTTCAGGTAAGCCGGCAGCGTTGCGACCAGCGTCTTGCCCTCGCCCGTGCGCATTTCCGCGATCTTCCCCTCGTGCAGCGCCATGCCGCCGATGAGCTGCACGTCGAAGTGGCGCATGCCCAGCGTCCGGCTTGCCGCCTCGCGAACCACCGCGAAGGCTTCCGCCGCGAGATCATCGAGCGCGGTACCGGCAGCCAGGCGCTCGCGGAACTCCGCGGTCTTCGCCTGCAGCCCCTCGTCGCTGAGCGCTTTTATCGCGGGCTCGAAAGCGGTGGCTCGCGCGACGACCTGCGAGTAGCGGCGCAGCATGCGCTGGTTGCGGCTGCCGAAAATTCTGGTCAGGAAATTAACGAACACTCACGACACTCCAGCAAGGTCCGCAGGGGGCGCGGCCAGTCCGCACCCCACGCCTTGCATCCGGGGGCGCCTATTCTATAGTTGGTCCGATGGGGGGTGCGGCTCGGAAAGCGGCGTGCGAGCGCCGGCCGCGCGTTCAACCTGTCTGGCGGACGAATCTCGCCGGGTCGACCGGGCGACCGTTGTGCCAGACCTCGAAGTGCAGGTTCGAACCCGTGGCCCGGCCCGTCGCACCGATGAGGGCAATGATCTCGCCCTTTTGCACATGATCGCCAACGACAACGAGGTTCCTGGCATTGTGGGCGTAACGCGTTACGTAGCCGTTGCCATGCGTCACCTCGATCATGCGGCCGTAGCCCTGACGAGTGCCGGCCCAGGTGACCACCCCACCGGCGACCGAGACGATCTCGGCACCGGCGCGTGCGGCAAAATCGATGCCGCGGTGCTGGCGCCATTCACCGGTGAAGGGATCGATGCGTCGGCCGTAGTGGCTGGAGATGTAGCCGGTTGAAACAGGGCGACCCTGCGGGCGCGCCTCGGCTGCCAGCTTGCGGTCGACCATGATGTCGCCCAGCGCCGACAGCTGGCGCGACTGCTGGTTCAGGCGATCCTCCAGGTCGTCGAGTTCGCCGAGCAGTGTCGGCACGTCGGCAACGGCCAGGGCCGGCTCATCAGGACCGCCGTAGGCAGGGCGCGCGGCAAAGTCGAATTCGCCGTCATCCAGCTTGGCCAGGGTGGCCAATTCGCCGCCGAGCGCATTCAAGCGGATGACGTGTGCGTTGAGCCCGCCGACACGCCTGGTCAGTGCGACCACCCGATCTTCCGCAGCAGTTCGCGCACGGTCGATCTCGGCTTTCTGCGCCGCGACTCCGCGCTGCAGGCGGGCCACGCGCACGTCGCCTGGCACGAACCCGCCGAGGCGCGCCAGCCCGTAGCCGGTTCCGACCGCAGCGGTCAGCACGGCCAGCACGGACAGGGCAAACAGCCGCAGCAACGGCGGCGTAAGGGAAACATGGCGTGTGCCGCTGGTGCTGCGGCACATCAGTATCAGGTTCATGAGCGGTCGCCCCTGCGGGCCGGTCTCCCGATTGTTATCGTTATGTCGGAAGCGCCGCGAATCGCAGTATCCCGCCGCCAAACTATCAAGTTGGCTCGGCGGAGCTCGCCCTCGGCGCGCGCCGTACACGGTAACCCCGCTATCATAGGATCGACTCCTGAAGTGCGGTGGCTTTGCGTCCCCGACTTTCGACGGGTTTGCCCTGATCGCTTCAGGCGACTATGCCGAGTCGCTTGATATAACTCAAGAAAACCCGGCCACACCCGGGCCATGAGGAACGTGACGCATGTCCGGAAACGGACCTAAGTCTCTCTCCGATCTGATGTTCCGGCCAGGTGGCGCGGTCGAGAGCCTGGTGCGTCAGGCCGACGCCGCTGCGAACCTGGTGGCGCTCCTGAGAAGTGGCATCGGCGGTGCCCTGGGGCAGTCAATCCGCGCGGCGAGCCTGCAACCGGACGGCACGCTGGTGGTGGCCGCTGCGAGTTCGGCCTGGGCAGCGCGCCTGCGTTTCGAGTCCGAGCGTATGCGTTCGCTATGCAGGGAGCAGCAGCTGAACTGCACGCGCGTAGTGGTCCGGGTTGCCGAACCGGAGGCCGGGGCGGCGAGCTGATCTAGGCGTGCGCGGCAGCCGGGGCGAGAAACTCGACCGGAGCCCGGGAAGTGCCATCAAAGGTCACCAGCTCGTAGGCTTCCGGCGCCGCCAGCAGGGCACGGCAGAGCTGGTTGTTCAGCGAATGGCCAGACTTGAATCCCGTGTACTCGCCCAGCAACGGCTTGCCGAGCAGGTACAGGTCACCGATGGCGTCCAGGATCTTGTGTTTGACGAACTCGTCTTCGAAACGCAGCCCGTCTTCGTTGAGAATGCGGAAGTCGTCAAGAACGATGGCGTTACCCATGTTGCCGCCCAGGGTGAGGTTGCGCGCACGCAGCGCCTCGATTTCCCGAAGGAATCCGAACGTCCGTGCCCGACTGACTTCACGCAGGAAGGCCGTGGTGGAAAAGTCCACTGATGCCTGCTGGCTGTGGCGCTTGAAGACAGCGTGCTCGAACTCGATGCGGAAATTGACCCGGAACCCGGCGTGGGGTTTGAACTCGGCCCATTTGTCGCCTTCCGCGACGCGCACTGTCTCCCGGACCCGGATGAACTGCTTCGGCGCCTGCTGTTCTGCGATGCCTGCGGACTGCAGCAGGAACACGAAGGGCGCGGCACTGCCGTCCATGATCGGGACTTCCGGTGCCGTCAGGTCGACGTACGCGTTGTCGATACCCAGACCCGACATGGCGGACAGCAGGTGCTCGACAGTCGCCACCTTGACGTCGCCCTTGACCAGGGTCGTGCCAAGCATCGTCTCGCCGACCAGGCAGGCGTCGGCAGGCACCTCTGCCACAGGTTCGACATCGACCCGGCGGAACACGATGCCCGTGTTGGACGCCGCCGGCCGCAGTGTCATGAATACCTTGCGGCCCGTGTGCAGGCCGATGCCGGTTGCCCGGATTGCCGTCTTCAATGTCCGCTGTGCCAGCATCCGGCCACTCCCCGAGATCGACGGCACAGTGGGCAGCCTGGGCTACCTGTTGCGCCGAAGCGACGCCCGCGCAGGAACCGGCGAATGCCAGCCAGCCCGGGCAGTCCCTAAGCTGCGATGCCCAAGCGACAATAACTGCTTGATTTACAAGCTTCTCTCAGGAATGTTACCGCGCGCCGCGCACACCAGCGGCGCAACAGTAACACAGCCTGTCAACTCCCAGCAACGCGCTCCTGTCGATCAGTCGGCTTGCCGGCGTAGAAACGCCGGGATATCTAGCAGTTCGAAGTTCGCTTCCGCCGGCTGTGCCGCCACCGGCGACTCGTTAACTGTACGGCGACGCACCGACGGCTTATCGAAGTCGCTGTAGTTGGGCGCGATCCCATCCGGAGCTGGCGCAGCCGAGCGCACGACGCGGATCGCCGGCGGTTCGACCTGGCGCTGGGCCTCGTTGCCCAGACCGGTCGCCACGACGGTGACGCGGATGGCATTCGACATCTCCGGGTCGATCACTGTACCGATGACGACCGTCGCATCCTCCGACGCGCACTGCTTCACGGTCTCGCCGACCTGGTGGAACTCACCGATCGACAGGTCCATGCCTGCTGTCACATTGACGAGGATGCCGCGGGCGCCCGACAGGTTGACCTCCTCGAGCAGCGGACTCGAGATCGCGGCCTCAGCGGCTTCGCGCGCGCGATCCTCACCGCTCGCCGTGCCGGAACCCATCATCGCCATGCCCATCTCGCTCATTACCGTACGCACGTCAGCGAAGTCGACGTTGATCAGCCCAGGCCGCGTGATCAGCTCCGCAATGCCCTGGACGGCGCCCTGCAGCACTTCGTTAGCCGCGCGAAAGGCATCGAGCAGGGTCGTCTGCGGACCGAGCACCGAGAGCAGCTTCTCGTTCGGGATCGTGATCAGGGAGTCGACGTACTTCGCCAGGTCGTGGATGCCCTGGTCGGACACCATCAGCCGCTTGCGGCCTTCCATCTTGAAGGGCTTGGTCACGACCGCGACCGTCAGGATCCCGAGCTCCTTGGCCACCTGGGCAACGACCGGCGCCGCACCCGTTCCGGTGCCGCCGCCGAGACCCGCGGTGATGAAGAGCATGTCGGCACCGTCGATGACTTCGATGATCCGGTCCCTGTCCTCCATCGCAGCCTGCCGTCCCACGTCGGGGTCGGCGCCGGCGCCGAGTCCCTTCGTGATGTTGCAACCGATCTGCAGTGCGGTGCGGACGTTCGAGCCCCGCAGCGCCTGCGCGTCGGTATTCGCACAGATGAAGTCCACTCCCTCGATCCCGCAATCGGCCATGTGTTTGACGGCATTGCCGCCACCACCGCCGACGCCGATCACCTTGATTACAGCGTTCTGGCTGTATGCATCCATCAGTTCAAACATCGCAGCTTCTCCTCCGGTTCAACAACAACAACGCAACCCGGGACCTCTCATGAGCAGGGGCCCCTTCAAAAACTTCCCTGGAACCAGGACTTCATCCGCCCGAATACATCGCGCACACCCGGGGCGAGCGCGGCTTCCTGCGGATGCTGAATGGCCCGGCTGCGGGCGTAGAGCAGCAGACCGACGCCGGTAGCGTGGATCGGATTGCGCACTACGTCGCCGAGACCGCGAACGTGTTGCGGCAAGCCGAGCCGAACCGGCATGTGGAACACCTCTTCGGCGAGTTCGACGGCTCCCTCCATCTTTGCGCTGCCGCCCGTCAGGACGACACCCGCTGCAACCATCTCCTCGAATCCGCTGCGGCGAAGCTCGTCGCGGACAAGTCCGAAGAGCTCCTCGTAGCGTGGCTCCACGACTTCCGCGAGGGTCTGCCGGGCAAGCCGCCGTGACGGCCGGTCACCGACACTAGGCACCTCGATCGTCTCGTCAGCCGTCGCGAGCTGCGACAGCGCGCAGGCGTACTTGATCTTGATCTCCTCGGCGTACTGCGTCGGCGTTCGCAGCGAGATCGCGATGTCGTTGGTTACCTGATCACCAGCGATCGGGATTACCGCGGTGTGGCGAATGGCCCCCGCATTGAACACGGCGATATCGGTAGTGCCACCGCCGATGTCGACGATGCAGACCCCTAGCTCTTTCTCGTCGTCGGTCAGGACGGCGTGCGACGAGGCGAGCTGCTCGAGCACGATGTCCTCGACGTCCAGCCCGCAGCGCTGTACGCACTTGACGATGTTCTGCGCTGCGCTCGCCGCTCCGGTGACCATGTGCACGCGCGCTTCCAGGCGCACGCCCGACATGCCGATCGGTTCGCGGATGCCTTCCTGCCCGTCGATGATGAACTCCTGCGGCAGGACATGGAGGATTCGCTGGTCGGCGGGTATCGCCACGGCGCGCGCAGCGTCGATCACCCGATCGACATCGGTGCGCGCAACTTCCCTGTCGCGTATAGCGACGATGCCGTGGGAATTCAGGCTGCGGACATGACTGCCGGCGATTCCGGCAAATACCGAGTTGATCTCGCAGCCGGCCATCAGCTCGGCCTCTTCCACTGCGCGCTGGATGGAACTCACCGTGGATTCGATGTTTACGACCACGCCTTTCTTCAGTCCACGCGACGGATGCATGCCGAAGCCGATCACTTCGACCGAGTTGTCGTCCTGGAGCTCGCCCACGATCGCGACGATTTTCGATGTGCCTATGTCGAGGCCGACTAGCAGGCGCTGCTGGGGCTTCTTAGGCATCGGGATCCACCTCCTCCATCTGTGCAGCGCGCACGTCACTCTGGTTCTTCCATCCGACGGCGAATCCATTCGGGTAGCGCATGTCCACGTAATCCACTTCTCCGGAAAGGTTCGCGAGCGTGCCGTCCAGAACCTTGAAAAATCGCTCGATACGCTGCTCGACGCTGTTGGAGCCGATACGTATCAGGAGGCCGTTCGCCAGCGTCAGGGTCCAGGCCCCGCGCTCGTCCAGGGAAACGGCCGCCGCTGCCAGGCCGCGATGTTCGAGCTGCTTCTGGATAGCGAAATAGCGCCCGGTGACCAGCCCTTCAGTGCCGGGCGGACCACTGAGGCGCGGCAATTCGGCAGGAACGCGCTCGGCGCTCGGCAGGAACAACTCGCCCGCGGCGTTGAGCAGGCCGTGCTCGCCCCAGCAGGCCACGGCTTTCTGTTCGCGAACGTTTACGACCAGCGTGCCGGGCCATTTGCGGCGCACTTCGGCGCTGGCGACCCACGCCTGCGACTTGAGCGAGCGCTGGGTAGCGCCGAGATCGACTTCGAGGAAGCCCGCCCGGGCGTGCGGCTCGATCAGGGCTTCGAGCCGCAGCGGCGAGACACGCTCGAAGCTGCCGCTTATGACGATCGAGTCGATGGGACGATTGAGCACCCAGACCGCAGCTGCATAAAGGCCCGCTCCTATCACCAGGGCGCTGGCGCCCGCAACCACCAGTGGCCACGAGATTTCGAATGCCCGGGTTTCCGTACGCTCGCGGCGGCGGCGATTCTGCTTACGGAACATGCCGCGACTCCCCTGCCGTTACAGGCATGCTCGTCTCGAGAATGCGCCACACCAGCTCTTCGAATCCGATGCCGGCAGCAGCAGCTGCCTTCGGTACGAGGCTATGGCTGGTCATGCCCGGAATCGTGTTGATCTCGAGGACCTTCGGCGTCCCGTCAGGACCGACCATGAAGTCGACGCGACCCCAACCGGAGGCACCAACGGCATCGAACGCCGCCATCGACACGTCGGCGAATCGCCTCTCTGTATCGGGCGCGAGGCCGCTGGGGCAGATGTAGCGGGTCTCGTCGCTGAAGTACTTAGCCTGGTAGTCGTAGAAGACCGCCTTGGCTTCGATGCGGATGATCGGCAAGGCGCGGTGGTGGAGGATCGCCGCCGTGTACTCGGCACCCTGGACCCACTCCTCTACGAACACATCGCTGCCGAAACGTGCCGCGGTAGCGAATGCATGCGGAAGGTCTTCCGCCCGCTGCACCTTGCTCATGCCGATGCTCGATCCCTCGCAGGCCGGCTTGACGATCAGCGGCAGACCGAGATCGGCTATTGCCGGACCGAAGTCACGCTCGCCGGACAGCACGCGGTGACGGGGCGTCGGAACTCCGCATGCCGCCATCAGCTGCTTGGTGCGCAACTTGTCCATGGCGATCGCCGAGCCCATGACACCGCTGCCGGTGAACGGCATGCCAAGGCAGTCGAGCAATCCCTGCATCGTGCCGTCTTCGCCACGACCGCCGTGCAGCGCAAGCCAGACCCGGTCGTAACCACCCCTGAGCAAGGCTGCCGGAAAGTCATCTGCCGGATCGAGGCGATGGGCGTCGATTCCGCGCTTCACCAGCGCCTGGTACACCGCGTCCCCGGTCAGCAGCGAAATCTCACGCTCCGACGAAGTGCCGCCGAGCATCACGGCGACCTTTCCGAATGCGCGCGCGTCGCTGACGCGCTGAAAGCCGGCGCGGCTCACGAGCTGGCCTCCCCTATCGGCTCACCGATGACATGCACCTCCGGCACCAGCTTCACACCGTGCTTCTCTTCCACGGTTGCCTGGACGTGGCGGATCAGCGCCTCGATGTCGGCAGCCGTTGCCTTCCCGGTATTGAGGATGAAATTCGCGTGCTTCTCGGACACCTGTGCCCCGCCAATGCGCGTTCCCTTGAGACCCGCTGTTTCGATGAGGCGTCCAGCGAAGTCTCCCGGCGGATTGCGAAATACCGAGCCGCAGCTCGGCATACCGAGCGGTTGCTTGGCCTGGCGTTGCTGTATCAGCGCGCGCACGCCATCAAGGCTGGTCGGGTGCGCCGGATCGAACTGGAACCGCGCCGAGAGATACCATTCAACAGCGGGTCCCTGGACCTCACGGTACGACACCCGATACTGCGCGGGCTTGCGTCGCGCGACTTCGCCACGCCGGTTGACGACCTCGACCTCAGCAACGTGCTGCCAGGTTTCACCGCCGAATGCGCCGGCATTCATGGTCAGTGCGCCACCGACCGTCCCGGGGATCCCGGCGAAGAACTCTGCGGGACCGACTCCCCAGCGCGCGCAGTGGCGGGCCAGTACGGTGCAGGGAACGCCAGCCTCGGCTTCGACCAGTCCGCCTCCCAGATGGCGCAGGTACTCGAGGCAGGCACCGGTAGCTATCACGACGCCCCGGACGCCGCCGTCGCGCACCAGCAGGTTGCTGCCGAGTCCCACCCAATGCACCGGAAGGCCGGGATCGCTGCGCTCGAGAAACTCGACGAGTTCGATGCGGGAGCGCGGCTTGAAGTAGACGTCGGCTGGTCCGCCCACTCGCCAGGATGTATGACGGGCCATCGGCTCCTCGTAGTGCAATCGTGCCTTCTCAGGTTCTGCCATGGCCCTTGCCGTCATGTACCCCGCCTCTGCGCCGGCCTGCGCGCCAGCGCAGCCGGCAGTTTCTGTGCAGCACTGCCGATGTCACCGGCACCGAGAGTGAGCAGCACGTCACCGTCCCTCAGCAGGCCGGCGAGGAGCTTCGGCATGCGCTCGAGTTTCGGAACGAACACCGGCTCCACTGCGCCGCGGTTGCGTATCGCGCGGCAGATCGCGCGGCCATCGGCGCCCGCGATGGGATCCTCACCGGCCGCATACACCTCGGCCACCAGCAATGCATCGGCCGATGAAAGCACGTCGGCGAAATCGTCGAGCAGGTCGCGGGTGCGGGTGAACCGATGCGGCTGGAACGCAACGACCAGGCGCCGGCCGGGCCAGGCATCGCGCGCGGCGCGCATCGTCGCTGCGATCTCCGTGGGGTGGTGGCCGTAGTCGTCGACCAGCAGCGCCTGGCCGCCGCCGGCCTCGACCGGGCCAAGAACCTGCAAACGCCGATCGATCCCCTGGAATTCCGCCAGCGCGCGGACCACAGCTTCGTCACGCACGTCGAGTTCGCCGGCGAGCGCGACTACCGCAAGCGAATTGAGCACGTTGTGGTGACCCGGCAGATTGAGCGTGATGTCGAGCGGCGCCCGCCCGTCGGGCCTCAGGGCGCGGTAGTGGGTACGCATGCCATCGGGGCGTATGTCGGTGGCGCGCACATCGGCACCGGCGCCGGTGCCGTAGGTGATCATCGGCCGTTGCACATGGCCGACGATCGAAGCGACACCAGGATCGTCCAGGCAAAGCACGGCGAGACCGTAGAACGGCAGGTTGTGCAGGAACTCCACGAATGTCTGTCGCAGCCGCTCGATGTCGCCGCCGTAGGTGCCAAGGTGATCGGAGTCGATGTTGGTCACGACGGCGATCATCGGCTGCAGATGCATGAACGAGGCATCGCTTTCGTCGGCTTCGGCAACGAGGTAACTGCCCGCGCCCAGCCGCCCGTTGGTATCCGCACTCTTCAGGCGGCCGCCAATGACGAACGTCGGGTCTTCGCCAGCCTCGGCGAGCGTGCTCGCGACGAGGCTCGTCGTAGTCGTCTTGCCGTGGCTGCCCGACACGGCGATCGCGTAACGGAAACGCATGAGCTCGGCAAGCATTTCAGCCCTGCGCACGATCGGCTTGCGCCCGGCACGAGCTGCAACGATCTCCGGGTTGGTTCCGTCGATGGCCGTGGACACGACAACGACATCGGCCTCGCCGAGATTCCCGGTGCGGTGGCCGATGAAGACTTTCGCGCCGAGGCGCGTGAGCCGCTGCGTGATCGCGGACTCCTTCAGGTCCGACCCCTGCACCTCGTAACCGAGGTTGAGGAGGACTTCCGCTATGCCGCTCATGCCGACGCCGCCGATCCCGACGAGATGGATGCGGTGGATCTTGCGCATCCGGTCCCTCATGCGGCGTCTCCGAGCAGCTGACAAAGATCGGCGATGTCCTCGGTTGCGGCGGGGCGCGCCAGGGCCCGCGCCTGCTCGGCCCGCCGCAGAGCCAGTGAGCGATCTGCAGCCAGCAGATCAAGCTCAGCGGCAAGACGCTCGGGCGTCAGCGTCTGCTGCGGCATGAGCACGCCAGCACCGGTTGCGACGAAGTGCTCCGCATTGCGGGTCTGGTGATCGTCGACGGCGCCTGGAAACGGCACGAGGATCGCCGGCAATCCGGCCGCGGCAAGCTCGGCGATCGTCAGGGCTCCCGCGCGACAGACCACGACGTCCGCCCAGGCGTAGGCAGAGGCCATGTCCTCGATGAACGGCTCCACCCTGACCGCCACATCCGTCTCGCGGTAACGCTCGCGGGCAAGCTCGACGGTTTTCTCGCCAGCCTGGTGCAGGATCTCGGGACGTCGCGCCGCCGGCATCAGCGCAATGGCCCGCGGCACAGTGTCGTTCAACACCTGTGCTCCGAGGCTGCCGCCGAGTACCAGCAATCGCAGCGGACCGGTCCGCCCGGCATGGCGCTCGGCCGGCGCGGGCAGCGCACCAATGTCGCGCCGGACAGGATTGCCCGTGCAACGGATCTTCCGGCCCGCGCCACCGCGGGAAAAACTGCCCGGGAAGGCTTCCAGCACTTCCCGGGCAAATCGAGCCAGAAGACGGTTGGTAAGTCCTGCGATCGCGTTCTGTTCGTGGATGATGAGCGGTCGGCCGAGCAGCCAGGCGGCGACACCGCCCGGTCCGGCAGCGAACCCGCCCATGCCGAGGACGACTTTCGGCCGGCGCCGGCGAAGCACGCTGATGGCATCGGCGACGGCGACGGCAATGCGCCAGGGTGCGAGCAGCCAGGTGAGCAACCCCTTGCGTCGCAGCCCGGTGACACGAAGCGTCTCGAGGGCGATGCCATTGGCGGGCACGATGCGCGCCTCGATTCCCTGCCGCGTTCCCAGCCAGACGATTTCCTCGCTGCGGCTGCGCAGGACACGCGCGACGGCAAGCGCGGGAAACACGTGCCCGCCGGTTCCGCCCGCCATGATGAGTACTGGCGCGCGGCTCATGCGCCCCTCCACTGGGCCAGTGGCCGACGCCGCGTTGCGCCCTCGCCAAAGCGATTCTCGAAGTCGACCCGCAACAGCAGTGCGATGCCGACCAGCGTCACCACGATGCTGCTGCGGCCATAGCTGACCAGCGGAAGGGTCAGCCCCTTCGTGGGCAGGATCCCCATGTTCACGCCGAGGTTCACGAATACCTGGGCGGCCTGCCAGCTGGCGAACCCGAAAGCGAATGCGGCGGCGAACCAGCGCTCCTGCACGGCCGCCTCGCGCGCGATCATGAATGCCCGCCATGCCAGAACGCCGAACAGCGCGACCAGCAGGACCGCTCCGACAAGGCCGAACTCCTCCGCAATCACGGCGAAGACGAAGTCGGTGTGCGCTTCCGGCAGGTAGAACAGCTTCTGCACGCTGCCACCGAGGCCCAGTCCGGTCCACTCGCCGGTGCCGATGGCTATCAGCGACTGGGTAAGCTGGAAACCGGTGTTGTAGGGATCGCCCCAGGGATTGAGGAACGAGGTCAGTCGCACGACGCGGTACGGTGCCGCCAGCGCGACGATGGCACCAAGGCAAACCACCACGGCTCCACAGGCGAAGAAGTCGCGCAGCCGCGCACCGGCGACGAACAGCACGGACAGCGTTACCACCATCAGCATCAGCGCAGCGCCGAAGTCCGGCTGGGCAAGCAACATCAGGCAGCCTGCACCGCTTACCGCAAGCGGCCTTAAGAAACCCTGCGTTGTAGTGCGCAATGCCTGGTTGTGGCGCACCGCGTAACCGGCCATGTACAGCAGGATCAGCAGGCGCGCTGGTTCGGACACCTGAACGATGTTCATGCCAGCGACGTTGAGCCAGCGGGTACTGCCGTTGACGGTACGCCCGAGGCCCGGGACCAGCACCGAAAGCATGAGCGCAAAGGCGCCGATAACCAGCCACTGGCTGTGCTGGCGCCAGAAATCTAGCGGCATCCGGAAAGCCAGCACGCCGAGCAAACATCCGACCGCTATGGCGCCCAGTTGGCGCCAGAAGAAGTACAGCGGCCCGCCATAGTCGCGTTCCGCGAGCGAAATCGATGCCGACGCGACCATCACGAGGCCGATTCCGAGCAACGTGGCCACAGTCAGCATCAGCACGCGATCGACAAACGCGCCGGACTCGATTGCGGACATGCGCCGACGTTCCATGCTGGCGTTCATGGCGCGGCCTCCAGCACGGCGGACGCAAACACCTGCCCGCGGTGCTCGTAGCTGCGAAACATGTCGAGGCTGCTGCAGGCTGGCGCGAGCAGAACGGTCGTCCCGGGCTGCGCGAGAGCCCGTGCGCGGCGCACGGCGGCGGGCAGCGACGCGACCAGCTCGACGGTCGCGACCGCCGCGAGCGCGGTGGCCATCATTTCGCGATCGCGGCCGATGAGGATCACGGCGGCGTTGCGACCACGCAGTGCCGTGGCCAGGTCTTCGAAGGTCTGACCCTTGCCATCGCCGCCGCCGATCAGGATGAGCGGTCCCTCTGTGCTGCCCACGCTCGTGACCGCAGCGGCGACATTCGTTGCCTTCGAATCGTCCATCCAGGTCACGCCGTCGGTCACAGCCACGGTCTGCATCCGGTGCGGCAGGCCGCGAAACGCGCGCAGCGCTGCAACGCAGGCGGAGTCCGGGGCCCCGAGGCTGTGAGCGAGTGCCGCCGCCGCAAGCGCATTGGAGACGTTGTGGCGGCCGGTTGTGCCGAGTTCGCCGACCGCGAGGAGCGGCTCGTCGCCACGAACGAGCAACGCGCCGGGCCCCTGGCCACGAACACCGTAGTGACCGCCGCGGGGTGTATCCAGTCCGAATTCGACGACCTTGCTTCCGCGAGGCACGAGCGACACGAGACTGCGCTCGTCGCGATTGACGATCGCGACTGCGGCACGCGCATAGATGCGCGCCTTGGCGGCGGTGTACGCGGCCATCGTCCCGTGCTTGTCGAGATGATCCGCGGCGACGTTCAGTACGACGGCAGATGCAAGATCCATCGCGGCACTTCGCTCGAGCTGGAAGCTCGAGAGCTCGAGCACATAGCTGTCCGCCGCGGAGTCGAGCAGGTCCAGTGCCGGCGTCCCCAGGTTGCCGCCGACGCCTGCGCGCCTGCCGGCAGCGGCGAGAATCGCGCCCACCATAGTGGTGACCGTGCTCTTGCCGTTGGATCCCGTTATGCCAACCACCGGAGCGCGGCGCTGGGCCATGAAGAGATCGATATCGCTCAGCAGGGGAATGCCGCGCCGGCGCGCGCTTGCGAGAATCGGCAGTTGGAGATCGACCCCGGGTGAAACGATCACCTGCGCGACTCCAGGAGGAAGTTCGCCGGGCAGCTCGCCGCAGATGAGGCCGGCTTCCGGCATCGCCGCGCGGATCGCGGCAGCTGCCGGTGGCGAGACCCTCGTATCGGCAAACCAAGCGCCCTGGCCGCGGCCGGCAAGATGGCGCGCGCAGGATGCGCCGGTCGCGCCCATGCCGAGCACGAGCACGGTGCGAACTTCGCCGGCGTTGCCTGCCTGGTCGAATTTTTCCATTGCCATACCCACGCGCACCAACCGTCCGATCAGCGGATCTTCAGGCTCGACAGCCCGACCAGCACGAGGATCACTGTGATGATCCAGAACCGCACGATGACCTTCGGTTCCGGCCAGCCCATCAGCTCGAAGTGGTGATGGATCGGCGCCATGCGGAAGACGCGCTTGCCCCGCAGCTTGAAGGAAGCGACCTGGATCATCACCGAGAGTGTCTCCATGACGAAGACACCACCCATGATCACGAGCACGATTTCCTGCCGCACGATCACGGCGACCGTACCGAGCGCGCCGCCAAGCGCCAGCGCTCCCACGTCGCCCATGAACACCTGTGCGGGGTATGAGTTGAACCAGAGGAAGCCGAGCCCGGCGCCACAGAGCGCCGCACAGAAGACAAGCATTTCTCCGGCGCCGTCGATATGGGGAACACCCAGGTAGCGCGCGAAGATGACGTTGCCCGCGACATAGGCAAAGACGCCCAGTGCCCCGCCGACAAGCACCGCAGGCATGGTGGCGAGGCCATCCAGGCCGTCCGTCAGGTTTACGGCGTTGCTGGTTCCGACGATTACCAGCATCGCGAACACGACGAAGAACGCGCCCAGCGGTACTGCGGCGTCCTTGAGGTAGGGAATCAGCAGGTTCGTCTCGGCCGGCTGCTCGGCAACCGAGAAAAGGAAATACGCGGCCACCAGCGCGATCACGGTCTGCCAGACGAATTTCGCGCGGGCCGACAGACCCTTCGGATCCCGGCGCTTCAGTTTGCGGTAGTCATCCACGAAGCCGATGAGGCCGTAACCGAAGGTCACGCCCAGCGCCGTCCAGACGTAGCTGCTCGTGAGATCGGCCCACAGCAAAGTGCCGGCACCGATGGCAAGCAGGATCAGCGTACCGCCCATGGTGGGCGTCCCGGCCTTCGCCAGGTGGGTGCCCGGACCATCATCGCGGACGGTCTGGCCGATCTCCTTCGCCTGGAGCCAGCGAATGACGCCCGGGCCGAGCAGGAGCGAAATCAGCAAGGCGCTCAGCGCGGCGAGAATCGCTCGGAACGTGATGTAGGTGAACAGATTGAAGGCCGAGACGAATCGGGTCAGGTATTCGGCAAGGTGGAACAGCATCTCGTCAGCCCCCCCGCCCGCTGTCGGCGGCAAGTGCCTGGACTACGCGCTCCATGCCCATCGAGCGGGAGCCCTTCACCAGCACCGTGAGGTCCGCGCGTATCGCCGAACTGACCAGGTCGGCGATTTCGTCGACAGACTCGCGCCACTGCGCCCGCGCTCCGAACTCGCTTGCCGCAGCTCTGCTGCGCGGACCGGCGCAATAGAGCCGGGTAATGCCGGCGCGCAGGGCGGCAGCGCCCATTTCGCGATGCATGGCATCGCTGTCCTCGCCCAGCTCGGCCATATCGCCCAGCACAAGCCAGCGCTCGCCGCGAATCCCGCCGAGGAAGGAAATGGCTGCACGTACCGAGCCGGGATTCGCGTTGTACGTATCGTCGAAGAGCGCGAACCGGCCGCGCGCCTCGACCTTGCGCAATCTGCCGGAAAAATTGCGCACACTGCTGAGTCCGTCGACGACCGCAGATATGCCTGCGCCGGCCGCCATCGCGGCCGCAGCAGCCCCCAACGCATTCACGACGTTGTGCGCACCGGCCATTTCAAGCCGCAGCGGAACGGCACTCCCCTGCGTATGAAGCGTGAAGCGTATCGCCATGCCGCCGCGGTCCATCGCGATGTCGGTGGCGCGCACGTTGGCGTCGGGATGCAGGCCGAAACTGACGCGTCGGCTGCGGCTGGCACGCTGCCACCATGATGTGAAGAAGCGGTCGTCGCGATTCACCACCGCCGTTCCATCCGCGGGCAGCACATCGAAAATCTCGCCCTTGGTGGTCGCCACGTCCTCGATCGTGCCGAATCCCTGCAGGTGCGCCCGGGCTGCGTTGGTCAGGAGTGATACCGTTGGCGCGGCGATCCGCGCGAGATAGGCGATATCCCCGCGCTTGGCCGCACCCATTTCTATGACAGCAGCCCGGTGCTGCGAACCGAGATACGTCAGCGTGCGCGGCAAGCCGATTTCGTTGTTGAGATTGCCCCATGTGACGAGGACAGCATCGACTTCCCCGCTGGCCGGGTAGTGAGCCCGCATGATCGAAGCGATCATTTCCTTCGACGTCGTCTTGCCGTTGGAACCCGTGATGCCGATCAGCGGCAGACTGAAGCGCTGGCGCCACGCCCGTGCCAGCTCCCCGAACCCCAGTCGCGTTTCGGCCACGACGATCTGCTGCAGCGGCGTATCCTGGCGCTGCTCCACGACCGCACACGCTGCACTGCGCGCCGCCACCTCGGTAATGAAAGCTGCGGCATCGACGCGCGCGCCACGGAACGCAAAGAAGAGTTCATCAGCCGAGATCGTTCGCGAATCACTGCTGACGCCACGGTAGCTGCGGTCCGCGCCATGGAGTATCCCGCCCATGGCGGCTGCGGCATCGATGAGGTTGCCCGTGATCATTGGCGTTGCACGAGGGCGACCCTCGCGGCCTGCTGGTCGGAGAATGGGCGCTGCTCCCGCCCGACGATCTGCACCGATTCGTGACCCTTGCCGGCAATGAGTACCGTGTCGCGCGGACGGGCCGACGCTATGGCATGACCGATGGCGGCTGCGCGATCACGAATCACCGTGACGTCAGCGCCCAGCGGGATGCCTGCGCGGATCGCCGCAACGATGGCATCCGGATCCTCGCCGCGCGGATTGTCATCGGTGATCACGATGTGACTCGAGCCGGCCGCAGCCGCGTCGCCCATCAGCGGACGCTTGCCGCCATCCCGCTCGCCGCCGCAACCGAACACGCACCAGACCTCTCCCTCGCTGTCCTCGGTCAGCACGGCAAGCGCGCGCGACAGCGCATCGGGCGTGTGGGCGAAATCGACGATCACCCGGGGCCCTGCCGGCGCAGGCACCGGTTCCATGCGACCCGGCGGCGCCTTGCACACGGCGAGGGCCTGGGCGATTGCCTGTGGCTCGAAGCGCAGGGCGTGGAGTATGCCGGCCGCCACCACGAGGTTCTCGAGATTGAACGTACCGACCAGCGCCGTAGAAAACCCGAATCGGTCGTTACCTGCGATCAGCTCGATACGCTGGCCGTCCAGGTGCGAACCAAGTCGCCGGATCGACAGCGCCGGCCTCAGTGCTCCAGTGTCGGCGCCTGCGAGTGCAACGGCGGTCAGCCGCGTGCCGGCCGCGAGTTGCGACGCGAGGCTGCGTCCGAAAGCGTCACCGACATTGATCACGGCGTCCGGCGGTGCGAAATCCGCGAACAGTCGTGCCTTGGCGCGGCCGTAGCTTGCTATGTCGCCGTGATAGTCCAGATGGTCGCGGCTCAGGTTGGTGAAGGCCGCGACGCGAAAGCGAACACCGGAAACCCGCCCCTGGTCGAGCGCATGCGAGGAGACTTCGGCGGCGACATGGCGGGCACCGCCATCGGCGAGTATGCGCAGTCTGCGGTGCAGATTGACGCAGCCTGGTGTCGTCAGCTCGTCTGCCCTGACACTGGTACCAAGCCCGCTGCCGAGCGTGCCGATGTAGCCGCAGCGCTCGCCAAGCGCCTCCAACGCCTGCGTGACAAGCCAGGCAACAGTTGTCTTGCCATTTGTTCCGGTGATGCCTGCTATCGCGAGCCGGCTCGACGGCTGCGCGAAGAAGCGCCCGGCGATCGCACCGAGTTGCGCGCGCAGGCCGGGCACTCCGAACCCATCGACGTCTGCGGGCAATTCGGGCGGCGGAAGGTCACGTGACGGTTCCCAGGCAACCACGCGGGCACCATGGCGTATCGCGTCGTCCAGAAACCGTAGACCGTGATCGCGACTGCCGGCACAGGCGAGGAACAGCCCGCCCGGCACGACTTCGCGGCTGTCGCTCGCGATATCGGCGACGTTTATCCGTGCCAGGGCCGGATCGATGCCGGGGATGAGCTTGCCAAGCTGCATGGCAGAGACCGATCTCCTCATGGCAAATTCGCCGCCGTTACGGCCGGCGCGCCAGCGGTCTGCAGCGGTGAAATGTTGTCGGGCGGAATCGCGAGGATGCGCATCGCCCCCTCGACGATCTTCGAGAACACGGGGGCCGCGACATCGCCACCGTAATAGGCTCCGCCCCGGGGCTCGTCGACGATGACCACGACCGACAGACGGGGTCTCGACGCCGGAGCGACGCCAGCGAACACCGCCGTGTAACGCTCCGTGGAGTAGCCCCCGACTGCGAATTTCCGCGCCGTTCCCGTCTTGCCGGCGACGCGGTACCCCGGCACCGATGCCCGGATGCCCGTTCCATCCGGAGCCACTACGTGCTCGAGCATGGCGACGACAGCGCGGGCGTTGTCTGCCTCGATGACCCTGCGACCGATCGGCGCCGACTCCACTCGTAACAGGGAAACCGGGCGCATCACCCCGTCGGCGGCGAGAACGGCGTATGTCTGCGCGAGCTGCAGCGGAGTCACGGACAGGCCGTAGCCATAGGCAAGCGTCGCCTTGGCAATCGGCCGCCAGTTCTTATAGTGGCTCAGCAGTCCCGCCGACTCACCTTCGAAGCCGCTGGACGTAACCCTCCCGAGTCCGAAACGACTGAGCACGCTCCAGAGCTGCTCGGACGGCAACGACATCGCAACTTTCGTCGCGCCGACATTGCTGGACCGAGCGAGCAAGGTTGTCAGGTCGATCAGGCCGAGGTTGTGCTTGTCCTCGATCACCTTGTTGCCGACCTGAATCAGGCCCGGAGAGGTATCGACCCGACTGTCGGGTTGCCACCGCCCGGACTCCAGCGCGGCAGCGATCACCAGCGGCTTGAGACTGGAACCCGGCTCGAACATGTCGGTGATCGCGCGGTTGCGTATACGCGCCGGCACGAACTGGGAGCGGTCGTTCGGGTTGTACGACGGCTGATTCACCATCGCGAGGACTTCGCCGGTCTCGGCGTCCAGCACGACTGCCGAGGCCGACAGGGCGCGGTTGGCATACACGGCCGCTTTCAGCTCGCGATAGGCGAGGTACTGGATCCGCAGGTCGAGCGACGCAGCGACGGTACGCCCGGGGCTCGGTGATTCGAGCCGTTCCACATCCTCGATCACGCGTCCGAGCCGGTCGCGGAGCACCATCTTCTTGCCCGGCCGACCCCGCAACCAGTCGTCGAAGGCTTTTTCGATGCCCTCCTGTCCGACTTCGTCAACGTTGGTGAAGCCGACGACATGCCCGCTCACCTCGCCGGCCGGGTAGTAGCGGCGGTACTCGCGCAGCAGGTGGACGCCCGTAATCCCCCGGTCGGCGATGGCACGCGCATCGGCAGGGTTCATCTGCCGGCGCAGGTACATGAAGTCGTTCTCGACATTGCTGGTGATGTCCCGCGCAAGCGCGCTGGCATCCAGTCCGGTCGCATGGGCCAGCTCCGGAATCTGGTCCGGAACCTGCGCGATTTCCTGCGGACTGACCCAGAGGCTGTCGACAGGCATGGACGCGGCCAGCGGTGCGCCGTTGCGGTCGGTAATCAGCCCGCGGTTTGCCGAAATCTTTGCCGTACGCAGGTGGCGGGCATCCGCTTGGTTGATGAGGAATTGCTTGTTGAATACCTGCAGTTGCACCGCCCGGGCAATGAGCGTCACGCCCAGAAGGACCGACAACGCGCAAACGAGGAGCCATCGCGCCTGAAAGCTCTCGACCGGCGTGAGCGGCAACCTGGTCTTGCCGTTCACTGGGTTATCACCCTCAGTTCGCCGGCTGAAGGGCTGCGCATGCCCATGTCGCCCCGCGCGAGCTGCTCCACCCTCGCATGCGTGGACCAGGCGCTCTGCTCGACCTGGAGGCGGCTCCAGTCGACTTCGAGACGATCCCGCTCATCGGTCAGGGCCTGAAGCTCCATGAAGAGCTTGCGGTTCTCGTGCTTGGCAGTGACGGCGCCAACTGCTGACACGAGTACGGCAAGCGTCAGCCCGGCGAAAGACAGACGCTGGCGAACAGCAGGCGTCACGCGATTTTCTCCGCGACGCGCAGAACCGCGCTGCGCGCCCGGGCGTTGGCCGCGACTTCAGTCTCCCCGGCATGTGCCGCTCCGCCGACGAGCCGCATGGTCGGTTGCGCCGAGGCTGGCACTACCGGCAGGCTCGCCAGGGCCGGATCGATGCGCGAACGGTCGCGCATGAAGCGCTTGGCGATACGATCCTCGAGCGAATGAAAACTGATGACGCAGAGCCGGCCGCCGATCTTCAGGACTTCCAGCGCCTGGGCCAGTCCGGCATCGAGCTCATCGAGCTCGCGGTTGATGAAAATCCGTATCGCCTGGAAAACCCGCGTCGCGGGATGGCGACCTGTCGGCGGGCGATGCACGGTTTCGCCAACGACCGCCACGAGATCACCCGTTGTCGCCAGCGGCCGCCGGGCGCGACGCGCGCCGATCGCCCGGGCGATCCGCCCGGCATCCGGCTCGTCGCCGAATCTGCGCAGGACCTGTGCGATTTCGCGTTCGGGGGCCGAGTTTAGCCACTCGGCGGCACTCGGCGATGCGGCCGGGTCCATGCGCATATCGAGCGGCCCATCGCTCTGAAAACTGAACCCGCGCTGCGCGGAATCGAGCTGAGGCGACGACACGCCGAGATCGAACACGATCCCGTCGACTGCACCCTTCACGCCCTGCGATTCCACGATCCGCCGCAACTGTCCGAATCTTTCTTGTTCGATTGAGAAGCGCCCATCTGCCGCCTCGAGCCTTCGCCCCTCTGCCACGGCGTCCGGGTCGCGATCCAGCGCCATCAGCCGCCCGCCAGCCCCGAGCTGCCCCAGGATCGCGCGGCTGTGCCCGCCCCGCCCGAAGGTTGCGTCGACGTAAAAACCGTCAGCGCGAACGGCAAGTCCACGCAGCACCTGCTCGAGGAGCACCGGCACATGGCTGTCCACCTCCAACCCCCGGACCGTCGCGATGCACGCCACCGCGAAGTCCCTCCGCAAGGCAGCCGGCGCAGCGCTTACAGCGAGAGCTGCTCCAGCTCGGCCGGCAGCGCAATACCATCTTCGGTATCGCCTGCGAGCCAGCTGTCCCGTCGTTCGTTCCAGCGAGCCTCGTCCCACAACTCGAATTTGTTTCCCTGACCGAACAGGATTGCCTGCCGGTCGAGAGACGCGAATTCACGCAGCTCGCGGGGAATGAGAATTCGCCCGTGGCTGTCGAGATCTACTTCGGATGCGTAGCCGACCATGAGTCGCTGCAGGCGACGCGAGCGCTTGTTGAGCGAAGGCAGGCGCATCAGCTTGCGCTCGATCTCTTCCCAGTCAGGTAACGGATAGATCAGCAGGCAGTGATCGGGGTCGACGGTGCAAACGAGCCGCCCTTCGCAGCGCGCAGCCAGACGCTCGCGATAGCGGGCGGGAAATGCCAGCCGCCCCTTCGCATCCAGCGTGATTTGCGTCGCCCCACGGAACATGTGTGGATAGGGCACCAGAGCCCATTTTCTCCCACTTTTTGCCACCCTCGGCCACTATAGGAGCGGCACCCGGCAGCGTCAACAAAAAATCCCATTTAATGCTTTGACGACAGCTACTTAGCCGACGGAATCGGTGTTTTTTTGCCCTGTTCCGGAACGAGGGAATCAGGAAATCATGGGCTTACGGCAAAAAGCTGGAACAGGGCTCAGAAAGGCCTCTGGGGTACCCGGCCTTGCGGGTCGCTCGGCGCACGCCACCGATGTTGCGCAGGAGCGTATCCGGGCCACGGCGGCGAGTCAGCTAAAAACTCTCTATGAATCAGATAACTGGTCGCCTTTACGCAGCCGGCGCGAAGCGCAGCCGCAGCCGACCCTGCAGCGGACCCGGCAGATTCCTCGCCGCCAGCGAGTAGCGCAGCGCCAGCTTCTGGCCGGCGAATTCCGGGTCTACCGCCGGCCGCAACGGCGTTCTGAAGGCCGGCACCCGCCGCCCAGGTTGCAGGCGGCCCAGGTGCGCGGCGGCACTAGCGCCGTGGCGACCGACAGCCCGGGCATTTCGGGTACCAGCAGATCGAGGCTCGCTTACTGCAGCGGTTCGGTGCCGTTCACCCAGAGTGAAAGATTGATTCGCACTGCACCACGCTCGTAACGGTGATGCAGACCAGCGGGCCGCAGTTCTTCCGCCAGTCGCTGCAGCGACTGGCGCGCAGCTATGGCTGCCTCGACCTTTGCCGCGGCAGCGGACGATGGCAACGGACCCACGTCTGGCAGGCGGATATCGAGGCATTCGCAACGCGGATCCTCACCGATACCGACGAGCACCGCCGGTTCGCGGCGCTGGCGGCGGGTCGCGTAAATCGCGTCCAGATCCGCGCGGCGCGCATGCCGGATGCGTCGAACAGCCAGCACTCACCCGTATGCATCGGCGAAGGCGCCGAAGCGGAAGCGAGATACAGCGGATTGCTTGTATCTGTCAGCAACAGCGCGATGACGCACGCCCCATCGATGTCTGCACGTACCAGCTCGATCGACGGAGCGGGATCGATGCTCTCGCGCAGCAGGCCTCGCTGTCTGCCCACGGCGCTTTGCTGATCGGGAGCAAGACCGAGCACCACCGGCGCAGCGCCATCACCTGGCGGACGAGGTGCCACTCCTGGCCGATGCCAGCGGGCAGCGGCCTGAGCAATACGCCCGGCGGCAAGGACTTGCCTGAGTACAGCGCTCGAAGGTCCATGATGGGCATGAGTGGCGATCCCGGACCGCGAGATTAGCCACGCCGCGTCGTCGGCTCCGCCAAGGCCACCGCAGTTCCGGGGAGCAACGGCCCGGGCAACAGCCGGAGGAAAAGAGGAGTCGGCCGGTAAGCCGGGTTCTGTCGAGGGCGATCATCCATCTGGGGCCGCTGTCACCAGCGACCTCAAGCGACCTACCCGGAAGCCCGCGGGGCGACGGTTGCCGGCGCGTTTCCGTGCCGACCTGCTTCCCTATTTGGTCTTGCTCCGGGTGGGGTTTTCCGTGCCGCGGCGTGTTACCACCCGCGCGGTGCGCTCTTACCGCACCTTTTCACCCTTACCGCAGACCTTGCGGTCCGAGGCGGTTTATTTTCTGTGGCACTTTCCGTGGGCTCGCGCCCCCCAGGCGTTACCTGGCACCCTGCCCGCCGGAGCCCGGACTTTCCTCCCGGGGTTGCCCCCGAGCGATCGCCTGGCCGACTCCGGCGGAAACCTTAGACGCTTGCAGCCGGACGCGCAAATCAGCCTGCCTGCTCGCCGCGGGCGGCCAGAGCCAGACGGTACGCATCGCGTCGCTCGCCGCCGGTGATGCGCGCTGCCAGCGCGGCTGCCTGCGAGGCCGGCAATGCCTCCGCCAGGACCCGCACCACGCGCGCGAGTTCCTCGTTCCCTGGTGGTTCATCCGCTGCGCCGGCAACGACGAGAGTGAATTCGCCGAGCCCACCGCCAAGATCGGCTGCGAGTGCCGCAGCAACCTCGGCCAGGGATCCGAAATAGGTGGTCTCGTGCAGCTTGGTCAACTCCCGGAACAGGCAGGCGAGCCTGTCCGGCCCGAAGCGTTCGGCAATGTCCGCGAGAGACTCGGCGATACGATGAGACGCTTCATAGATAACGAGCGTTTCACGAGCTGCCTGCAATTCCACCAGGCGCGCACGCCGGGCCGCGGTCTTCGCGGGCAGGAACCCCTCGAAGCGGAAACGGTCCGTCGGCAGCCCCGCGACCGAGAGCGCTGCGATGGCGGCACAGCTGCCGGGAATCGCCACGACACGCAGCCCGCGCGCGCGTGCAAGCGCGACGACGCGATAGCCCGGATCGCTGATCAGCGGTGTACCGGCGTCGCTGACCAGCGCAACCGATTCTCCCCCAGCCACGGCTGCGACGATGCGCTCGGCCTGATCCACCTCGTTGTGTTCATGCAGCGAAAACATCGGCGTACCGATGGCAAGGGCGCCGAGCAATTTAGCCGTTCGCCGCGTGTCCTCCGCTGCGATGCGTGTTACCGACGCGAGAATGTCACGCGCACGCGAACTGATATCATCGAGATTCCCGATGGGCGTTGCTACAACGTAGAGGGTGCCGTGGCTCGTGTCTGGCATGGATTCAGCCTGGTGGCTGGCGCCATTGTCGCCGCCGCTTGCGGGCCACTACAACTGGCGCCCGCGGCTGCCGGCACTGCCGAGCCGATCATCGAACAGGACCTGTCGTCGGCACCGCCGTTGCGCCAGGCACCACGCCGCGTCGCGCTGATCGTGCCGCTCTCCGGCCCGCAGCGCAGCCTGGGCGAGGCCGTACGCGATGGCTTCATCGCCGGGCAGCTGGCAACGGCTGACAGCCGTGATCAGCCGGAAATCCTGATTTTCGACGAACTCGACGCCGGACAGGATCCGTTCCAGGCCGCGCTTGCCGCCCAGGCGGATGCCATCGTCGGTCCGCTGCTGAAGGACTCGATACCACGAGCGGCCGCGGCGACCGCAGGCATCGCCGTGCTGGCACTGAATACGGTCGAGCCCGGCATACCGGTACCGTCATCGATGCAGCAGTACGCCCTTTCGCCGGAAGACGAGGCGAGATCTGCTGCCGGCCGGGCAGCAGCTGAAAATCGCCTCCGGGCAGTGGCACTCGCCCCCGACAGTGACTGGGGCAAGCGCGTCCTCGGCGCATTCGCGGCGGAGATGGAGCGCCTCGGCGGCAGTGTCGTCGCGTTCAGCTACTACAACCCGGCGGCTACGGATCACACGGCTTTGCTCGAACGCCTGCTGCTGGTCGACGAGAGTCGCGGACGCCATCGTGCGCTGATGAAGCGTCTCGGTACGCCTCTCGAATTCGAACCGCGACGCCGCGCAGATGCTGACCTGGTGTTTCTTGCCGGTACGCCGGCCGCGGGGCGCCTCATGCGACCGCAGCTCAAATTCGTCTACGCCGGAGACCTGCCGGTGTATGCGACCTCGGCGATACACCAGCCGGGCACCAAGGGTGACACCGACATGGATGGCATATCGTTCCCCGATGCGCCAGCCGTACTTGGCTCCGACTCCCGCTCGGCATTGTTTCGCCGCACGATCGAGCTGCAGTGGCCCTCAGGCGGAAGCAGCCGTCTGCGCTTCTACGCCATGGGCCACGATGCCTGGGACCTGCTGACGCAGACGCTGAACGGAACTTCGGGTCCTCTCGACGGCCTCACCGGTGTCCTGACGACTGACGCCCGCGGAATCGTGCATCGCGAGCTGATGTGGGGCGTATTCCGCAACGGCGGCATCGTGACCCTGCCGGACCTGATACCGCCCGAACCCCCGACACCGGACGTTTCCACCCCCTGAATCCGGCGATTCAGGCTCGATTCGCGTGCAGACGACACGGTCCATCTGCGCCATGCTCGTGGCGGATGGAGGTGGGGAATGGACTTCCGCGCAATACCGGCGAAAGCCGCAACCAATCTGACCGGCCGAAGCGCGGAGGACGCTGCGTGCCGATACCTTGTCGCGCAGGGACTGACGTTGCTCGAACGCAATTTCCGCTGTCGATGCGGCGAAATCGATCTCGTCATGCGCGAACGCGGCGTCACGGTGATGGTCGAGGTGCGCTACCGTCTGCGGCCCGCTCCCATACACCCCGCCGTCACCATTACTTTCACAAAGCGCCGGCGGATCCTCGACGCTGCGGCACTTTGGTTGCGAGCACGCCCGGGTTTTTCCCAAGACCCCTTGCGCTTCGACGTCATGGCGGTATCCGGCATGCTCGACAAACCGCGTTGCGAGTGGCTGCGCGCTGCATTCGATGCAAGCGACTCGCGACGTTGACACAAGAGTATGCGCGAGAAACGAGGCCGCTCAGACCCGATGTATCATGTCGCGCCATGAACGACGAAAACGCTATCCGCCAGCAGTTCGCCGACAGCATCGCCACAAAACAGAAGGCGATGGAAACCCTCGTGTCACCAATCGTCGCGGCAGGGGCGCTGATGACCAGCACCCTGCGCGCAGGCGGCAAGATACTCACCTGCGGCAACGGCGGTTCAGCCGGCGACGCGCAGCACTTCTCCGCAGAGTTGCTCAATCGCTTCGAACGTGAACGCCCGGCCTTGCCGGCGATCGCGCTGACGACCGACAGTTCGACGCTGACTGCGATTGCGAACGACTACGCCTATGAGCAGGTCTTCTCGAAGCAGGTCATGGCGCTCGGCAACAAGGCGGACTGCCTGCTCGCAATCTCGACATCGGGAAATTCGCCCAACGTTGTCGAGGCAATGCGCGCGGCGCACGAGAAGGGCCTGTACATCGTTGCGCTTACCGGCAAGAACGGCGGCCGCATGGCTCCCCTGCTCAAACCTGGCGATATCGAGATCCGCGTGCCGGCGGAACGCACCTCGCGGATCCAGGAAGTCCACCTGGTCGTCATCCACTGCCTTTGCGACGCGATCGACCGGGCACTCTATCCCTGAACCGGCCCGGCGTTCAGGACGGCAGCCGGATTACTTGACGACCTTCAGCCGCGCTTTGCCTGCCGGTGCCGGTGGTGCCGGTGGGGGTTCGTCGGGCTGCGGCGCGTCTGACTCTTCCTCGGGGAAAATCATGCCCCGGCCAGTCTCGCGCGCGTAGATACCCAGAACGGCCGCTACCGGCACGCGCACGAACATGGCTGTGCCGGAAAAGCGCGCATTGAAGGTCAGCAATTCGTTGCCGATCTCCAGCTGCGTGACCGCCTCATGGCTGATGTTCAGGACTATCTTGCCGTCACGCACGAACTGGGCGGGGACACTGACCCCCTCCGCATCGGCGTTGACGACGACGTGCGGCGTGTGTCCGCTGTCGATGATCCAGGCGTGCATCGCCCGCATGAGGTATGGCCGCTGCGGGAGGGCGGTCGACGCCATCGGAGGCCGCGCTACTAGCGCATCTCCTGCTCGGCGTCCGACAGGCTGTCACGGAAGGACCGCCGGGAGAAAATGAGGTCCATGTAACGGCGGACAGCTTGAGCGCTGCTCTTCAGCCCTATGCCGTAGTAAGGCAGCCGCCAGAGAATCGGTGCGATCGAGCAGTCGATCAGGGAAAACTCGTCACTGAGGAAAAAGCGCTGGGCGGCGAAAACATCGGCGCTGGCGACGATGCTCTCCTCGAGTTGTTTCCGCGCCCGGGTTGCGGCCTTGCGGTCAGGCGTCCGGTCAAGTTCGTCGACGAGCGGATACCAGTCGCGCTCGATCCGGTGCAAGGCCAGCCTGGTCTTCGCGCGGGACACCGGATCGACGGGCATCAACGGCGGATGGGGAAAGCGCTCGTCGAGGTACTCGCAGATCACGCGCGAGTCGTAGAGCACCAGGTCTCGCTCGGCGAGCGTCGGCAGGCTGTGGTACGGATTCAGATCGATCAGGTCTTCCGGGAAGCGTCCGTCCTGGACACTGACCAGATCCATGCCGATATTCTTCTCGGCCAGCACGAGCCGCGTTCTGTGGCTGTGGTAACCGGTCGGGCTGGAGTACAGGGTCATGCCTTGCGGCCCCTATTTCACGTCTTTCCAGATCTCCTGCTTCAGCAGGTAAGCCAGGATGCCGAATACGAGCAGAAAAGCCAGCACGCCGATGCCAAGCCGCTGCCGCTCGAGCTGCATCGGCTCCGCGACATAGTCCAGGAAATTCACCGTGTCGCGCACGAACTGGTCGTACTCTTCCGGCGAGAGCTGGCCGGGGCTCGTGGCCTGGAATTCCTTGAAGACCTTCTGGGTCATGCCCTCGCCGACGTTGACGTCTTCGAACACGGCCTGCTGCTCGCCCTGCAACTCCCACAGCACGTGGGGCATGGCAGCATTCTGCAGCATGACATTGTTGACCCCCGTCGCACGTGACGGATCGACATAGAAGCCGCGCAGGAAGTTGTAGACGTAATCGACACCCTTGGAGCGCGCGATGAGGGAAAGATCAGGCGGTGCTACGCCGAACCAGCGCTCGGCATCCGCCGGCCGCATGGATATCCTCATGGTCTCGGTCGGCTTCTCGGCGGCAAACATCAGGTTGTCGATGAGCTGCTGCTCGCTGATCTGCAGGTCCTGGGCAAGCCGGTTGTACCGAACGTACTGGGCCGAGTGGCAACCCAGGCAGTAATTGACGAAATTGCGTGCCCCGCGCTGGAGGGACGCGACGTTGCCGACGTCGTTGCCAGCGTGATCGCTCATCGCGCTGCCACCGCCCGCGGCGAGTGCCGGAACAGCGCCGAGCATCGCCAGGCAGGTTGCCGCCAGAGCTGACAGACGAATCGATTTCATGACCAGCACCGGCATCACTCCCCGTGTTGGTACACGACGCGTTCGGGCACGGGCTTGGTTTTCTCTGCCCGCGTATAGAACGGCATTGCGAGGAAGAAAAGGAAGTACAGCACCGTGAACACGCGCGCGGCGTACACGTAGACCTTCTCCGTGGCCGGCTGCAATCCGAGGTAACCGAGCGCGATGAAGCTCACGACGAAGGTGGCGATAGCCGCCTTGAACGTCCAGCCGCGATAGCGGATCGACTTGACCCGGCATCGATCCAGCCAGGGGAGGAAGAAGAGGAGCACGATCGCCGCGAGCATCAGGAACGCGCCCCAGGCCTTGCTCGGCACGGAACGGAGGATTGCGTAGAACGGCGTGAAGTACCACACGGGGGCGATGTACTCCGGGGTCTTCAGCGGGTTCGACGGTTCGAAGTTGGCGTGCTCGAGGAAGTAGCCGCCCATTTCCGGAGCGAAAAACATTACCGCGGAGAACAGCGCCAGGAAGACGATGATCGCCACCAGGTCCTTGGACGTGTAGTACGGGTGGAATGCGATGCCATCCAGGGGGATGCCGCGGCTGTCCTTGCGCTCCTTGATCTCGACGCCGTCCGGATTGAGCGACCCGGTCTCGTGCAGGGCGAGGATGTGCATGACGACGAGGAGGATCAGAGCCAGCGGCACCGCCACGACATGCAGGGCGAAGAAGCGGTTGAGCGTGATGTCCGAGATGAAATAGTCGCCGCGGATCCACTCGACGAGGCCCTCGCCGATGCCGGGCACGGCACCGAACAGCGACACGATCACCTGCGCGCCCCAGTACGACATCTGGCCCCATGGGAGCAGATATCCCATGAAGGCTTCGGCCATCAGCGCCAGGTAGATCAGCACGCCGATGATCCATAGCAGCTCGCGCGGGTTCTTGTAGGATCCGTACATGAGCGCGCGGAACATGTGCAGGTACACGACGATGAAGAACGCCGACGCGCCCGTCGAGTGCATGTAGCGGATCAGCCAGCCCCACTCCACGTCGCGCATGATGTATTCCACCGAGGCGAACGCGTCCTCGGCGGAAGGCTTGTAGTTCATCGTCAGGAAGATGCCCGTGATGAGCTGGATCACCAGCACGACGATGGCGAGTACGCCGAATACGTACCAGACGTTGAAGTTCTTGGCGGCGTAGTACTCGGTGGCGTGTTCCTTGATCATCGACGTGAGCGGGAAGCGCTCGTCGATCCAGTCGATCAGCCGGTCGAAGCGGCTCGTCGGAGCCGCGGCCTCGGTACGTGCGGAGTTCATGCCGCGCCTCCCGTGTCTTCGCCGATCAGGACCAGGTTGTCGCCGACGAACCGGTAAGGCGGGACCGGCAGGTTGGTGGGGGCCGGCGAAGTGCCGGCCAGCACGCGCCCGGCCAGGTCGAAGCGCGAACCGTGGCAGGGGCAGTAAAAACCACCCGCCCAGTCGGCGCCGAGTTCGGGGTCGGCGGGCGCGAATCGCTCGGTAGGTGCGCAGCCCAGGTGAGTACAGACACCTTCGACGACCAGCACGTCATCCTTCAGCGCGCGTACCTGGTTCTTGGCAAAGGCGGGTTGAAGCGAAATTTCCGAGGCAGCGTCCTTGAACAAAGAATCCGGCATCGCCTTCAGCCGGGCCACCATATCGGCGCTGCGGCGGAGAACCCAGACGGGCCGGCCGCGCCAGACAACGCGGACCATCGCGCCCTCTTCCAGCTTGCCGATGTCGACCTGGACCGGACCGCCCAGCGCCTGGGCACGCGCGCTCGGTTTGAACGACGCGACGAATGGGGTCGCCGTAATCACAACGCCGACACCGCCTGCGACGCTGGTCGCAACGGTCAGAAAATGACGTCGGCTGAGGTTGGCCTCGTCGCTCATCGAGCAGTTCCTCCTGGGCACTTCACGTCGGCGGACGCCGCGAAAACCGGCGAATTATACACACGCGAAAAACGGCCTGACCATGAAAAAGCCGTCCGGACCGCGCCCGGACTCGTTCAGGCGACGCGGTGGATCGAAGCGCCGAGCTGATTGAGCTTTTCCTCGATGCACTCGTAGCCGCGATCGATGTGGTAGATGCGGTCCACAACCGTTACGCCGTCAGCAACCAACCCCGCAAGCACGAGACCAGCCGAGGCACGCAGGTCAGTCGCCATGACGGGAGCGGCGGTAAGCCGGTCGACCCCCTGGATGACGGCGGTGTGCCCCTGCAGGCGAATGTTGGCCCCCATGCGCTGCAGTTCCAGCATGTGCATGTAGCGGTTCTCGAAGACGTTCTCGCTGATCGTGGCAACCCCGCCCGCGATGCAGTTCAGCGCCGCGAACTGGGCCTGCATGTCGGTCGGAAACCCCGGGTACGGTACGGTGCTGATGTCGACCGACGCTGGCCGGCCCTTCATGTCGATTTCGACCCAATCGGTGCCGGTCGCGATGACCGCGCCGGTGTCCCGCAACTTGGACAGGATGGCTTCCAGATGATCCGGGCAGGCGTGCCGTAGCCGCACGTGGCCGCCGGTAATGGCGCCGGCCACGAGGAAGGTCCCGGCCTCGATGCGGTCGGGCTGGACGTCGTGCTCCGCCCCGTGCAGTCGACGCACCCCCTCGATCACGATGCGGTTGCTTCCGGCGCCCCTGATACGGGCCCCCATCTTGTTCAGGAAATCCGCGAGGTCGGCAACCTCAGGCTCCCGCGCAGCGTTTTCGATGACGGTCTCGCCGTCGGCAAAAACAGCCGCCATCATGAGGTTCTCGGTGCCCGTCACCGTCACCTTGTCCAGCAGCAGGTGGGTGCCCTTCAGGCGCTCGGCCCTGGCACGTATATAGCCGTCCTCGATGTCGATCTGGGCGCCGAGGGCGCGCAATCCGGCAACATGCAGATCCACCGGCCGCGCACCGATGGCGCAACCACCGGGCAGCGATACGTCGGCACGTCCGTAGCGGGCGACCAGCGGCCCGAGTACCAGTATCGAGGCACGCATCGTCTTGACCAGATCGTATGGTGCCTCGTAGTGCGTGATTTGCCCGGGTTCGACCTCGATGCGCAGCCCCTCGTGGAGCGTGACCCGGACCCCGAGTCGCCCGAGCAGCTCGATGGTGGTGGTGATGTCCCGCAGATGCGGCACGTTGCCGAGCGTGACCTGTTCGTCCGTCAGCAGCGACGCGGCAAGTATCGGCAAGGCGGCATTCTTGGCACCGGAAATGCGCACCTCGCCTTCGAGGCGCCGGCCGCCGGTGATTGCGAGCTTTTCCATTTACCTCGGCCCCGCGCCGCCAGTGGCGTCGCGGGCGGCTTCCACCGGTGTCAGCGTCCGCATCGACAAGGCATGGATGTCCCCGCCCATGCGGCCGCCTATGGCCGCGTACACCAGTTGGTGGCGCTGGATCGGACGCTTGCCGGCGAACGCCTCGCAGACCACAACGGCCTCGAAATGCACGTTGTCGGTGCTGGTCACGCGCACCGTCGCACCGGGCAGGTGCGCGACGATCAACGCTTCGATTTCCGCGGGAGTCATGGCGGTTTCAGCCGGGGATTGCAGGAACGGCCGGCATTATAGCGGCGCCGCTGCGGGCGCGGTCCCGGCCTTCTCCCGTACAATGCGCCAGGCCGCACCGACCACAGGATGCCGATCCGATGAGTTCCCAGCGCAGCGCCGTGGACGTCCGCAGCCTCGCCCGCCGGGTGCTCGATATCGAGTCGCGCGCCATTCGCGAGCTGGCCCCCCGCATCGACGAGTCCTTTGCCCGCGCCTGCGAACTGGTGCTCCAGTGCAAGGGCCGCGCGATCGTCACTGGCATGGGCAAGTCAGGCCACGTCGGCGGCAAGATCGCCGCCACGCTGGCGAGTACCGGCACCCCGGCGTTCTTCGTCCATCCCGGCGAAGCCAGCCATGGCGACCTGGGCATGATCACCCGCGCCGACCTCCTCATCGCCATTTCCAACTCCGGTGAGACCGCCGAAATCGTCACGATACTGCCGCTGCTGAAGCGTCTCGCCATACCGCTCATCACGATGACCGGCAATCCCCGCTCCACGCTGGGCGAGGCCGCCACGGTAGTCCTGGACGTCGCGGTCGCCGAGGAAGCCTGCCCCCTCAATCTCGCACCGACGGCCAGCACGACCGCCACCCTCGCGATGGGTGATGCTCTCGCCGTCGCGCTGCTCGAAAGCCGTGGTTTCACCCGCGAAGACTTCGCGCTGTCCCACCCGGGGGGCGCTCTCGGCCGGCGCCTGCTGCTCCGGGTTGCCGACGTGATGAACAGCGGCGAGGAGGTGCCGCGTGTCGGCCCGGACGCAACCCTGGCGGAAGGCCTGCTGGAAATGACGCGCAAGAGCCTCGGCATGACCGCCGTCGTCGACGATGCCGGCCGTCTGCTCGGCGTGTTTACGGACGGCGATCTGCGCCGTGCCATCGACCGCGCCGTCGACATCCACCGCACGCTCATGCGCGAGGTGATGACCGCGGGCAGCAAGACCATCGCTCCGGACGCGCTCGCCGCCGAAGCGGTGCACCTGATGGAGCAGCACAAGATCACGGCCGTACTCGTCGTCGATGCCGACAGAACCGTCGTTGGCGCGTTGAACGTCCACAATCTCTTCCGTGCCGGTGTGATGTAACGCATGGCCCTGCTGGATGCCCCGCAGCTGCTGGACCGCGCCGCGCGGATACGGCTTCTCGTGCTCGACGTCGACGGCGTAATGACCGACGGACGATTGTGGTACGACGCAGCCGGACGCGAATTCAAGGCATTCAATGTCCGCGACGGCTATGGCATCCGCCAGCTGATGCGGGCAGGAATCACGGTTGCCGTCATTTCCGGCCGCGCGTCGGAATCGGCAGCAGGTCGCATGCGGGACCTGGGAATCGAGCATGCCCTGCTCGGCCGTGAGGACAAGGAGCCCGCCTTCGACGAACTGCTGGCCAGAACCCGGATCGCGGCGGCGGAAACCGCCTGCGTCGGCGACGACGCCCCGGACATTCCGCTCCTGCGCCGCGCGGGACTTGCGGTCGCGGTCGCCGACTGCCACGAATGCCTGGCCCCGGTTGCAGCCTGGCGAACGAGCCGGCCCGGCGGGCGCGGCGCCGTGCGCGAGGTCTGCGACCTGCTGCTCGCGGCCCGGGCGATCGCGGCCTGAGGAACCCCGCGTGTCGGCCCGCAGCATCATCGCCGGCGTTCTTCTCGCAGCGACGGCGCTGGCCAGCGGCTACCTGTTCCTACGCATTCGCGACACGGCGGGGCCATCGACCGAAACCGTCCGCCTGGGTATCGGGTACTACGCAGATCGTGCAACGCTGACCGGGACCGATGAGACCGGCCGCATTCTCTTTCGAATCTCCGCCTCCGGCGTCACCCAGAATCCAGCCGACAGCAGCGTTGCGCTGCAGAACGTGACGCTCGACTACGATCCGGAAACCGAGGCACCGTGGCAGCTGCGGGCCGAGACGGGTCGACTGCCGCCCGGTGGTAAGATGATCGAGCTGTCGGGCAATGTCGTGGCAAGCACCGGCGAAGCCGGGGGCCCCGCGGCGTTCATCCGCACTGATTTCCTCGAGTTCGACACCGGAACCCGCATTGCCGCCACGGACAGGAAAGTCGTCATCGAGTACGCCGGCAGCATCATCAACGCGGTCGGACTACGCGCAGACCTCGCGCGCGACCGGCTGGAACTGCGGTCGCAGGTCAGCGGCAGTTATGTTCGCTAGCGTTGCCCTGGCCTTGCTGGCTGTCGGACAGGCTGCAGCCCAGTCGATGGTGATTCCGGATCTCTCGCTGCAGGTCGGCCTGCCGATCAACCTGAACGCCGACTCTTCGGAATTTGATCGTCGGGACAACCGCTTGCTGTTCCGCGGACTCACCATCACCCAGGGGACGCTCAGTGTGCGCGCCGACACGGCTGAAGCCTCGCGCCTGGATTTCGAGAACAGCCAATGGACCTTCCGCGGCAACGTGGAAATCGACAACGGCGGCGCCCGCGTGTACTGCGAGGATGCCAGGCTGAATTTCCAGGGCCATGAATTGAAGGTCGCGGCGCTTGCGGGAAAGCCGGCGATATTCGAGCAGAAGCGCGCAGACGGCAAGGTGACCCGCGGGCGTGCCGCGACGATCGACTATGACGTCGCCGGTGGCAGCCTCGCGATGTCGGGGAATGCCCAGGTAAACGACGGGGCCAACGAGGTATCCGGCGACCGCATCACCTATGACCTGCGCCGTGAATACGTCACAGCCCAGTCCGGTTCGAACGGCCCGGTCGTCTTCAAGATCGATCCGCCGCGGCCGAGACCCGCTACTCGCACACGGCCATGAGCGTTCTGGAGGCGACCAACCTCAGCAAGCGATTCAAATCGCGCCAGGTGGTCCGGCAGATTTCCTTCTCCATCGGCAGCGGCGAAGTCGTCGGGCTGCTCGGGCCGAACGGCGCCGGCAAGACAACCGCCTTCTACATGATCGTCGGGCTCGTCCCGGCAGATTCCGGCAACATCCTCCTCGATGGCCGCGACCTGACGCCGCTGCCCATGCATCGTCGCGCCCGTCTCGGCCTCGGCTACCTGCCCCAGGAGGCCTCGGTGTTCCGCAAGCTGACCGTCGAGGAGAACATCATGGCGATCCTCGAGCTGCGCCCCGAGCTGACTCGAGCCGACCGGCAGAGCCGCCTGGAATCCCTGCTCGACGAGCTGCACGTCAGCCACGTCCGCGCCAGCCTCGGCATGAGCCTGTCCGGGGGCGAGCGGCGGCGGGTGGAAATCGCGCGCGCGCTCGCCGCCGAGCCCCGCTTCATATTGCTGGACGAACCCTTCGCCGGCGTCGATCCGATATCGGTGCTCGATATCCAGCGAATCATTCGTCATCTCGCCGAGCGGCAGATCGGCGTGCTCATCACGGATCACAACGTCCGCGAGACCCTTGGAATCTGCGGGCGCGCCTACATCATCAGCGATGGCAGCATGATCGCCCAGGGTACCCCGCCGGAAATCCTTGAGAATCAGCAGGTACGGCAGGTGTACCTCGGCGAGGGATTTAGACTGTAAGCTGGCAGTCCAGCAGCACTGAGGCAGCGGGGTCCGGGGAATCGGACAGACACGGTGCGCTCACGGGACCTATGTTGAAACCGTCGTTGCAGCTGCGGGTTGGTCAGCAACTGACCATGACCCCGCAACTCCAGCAGGCGATACGCCTGTTGCAGCTGCCCATTCTGGAACTGAATGCGCAACTCCAGGAAATGCTCGATACCAACGTGATGCTGGAGATCGAAGAGCCCGCAGAGCGCGAGCCCGAGCTGCCGGGCCTGTCGGAGCCCCCTGAGGTTCGAACCGAACCGGTCGCCGACGATGGAGCAGCCACGGAAGGCGATTTCGACTACGACCCGGACGAGAGCGGCGTACTGCCCGAAGACCTGCAGGACTCCAGCCTGTGGAGCGAGGCGTCCGGCGCCCGTGGCAACGATCCCTGGTCGGATGAGAGCCGACCGTCCGACGTTGCCGACCAGACAGGCACGACCCTGCGTGAGCACCTGCTGTGGCAGCTCGAAATGGAGCACTTCAGCCCGCGCGAGGTCATCATCGGCGAGGCCATCATCGATTACGTCAACGACGATGGCTACCTGACCGAAAGTCTCGAGAACATCGCCGGCATGCTGCCCGTCGCTGCGCATTACACACCGGCAGAGGTGGAACAGACCCTCGCCAAGGTGCAGGCGATGGATCCTGGCGGGGTCGGCGCACGATATCTTGCCGAGTGCATCGCGATACAGCTGCACCAGCTCGCGGAAGACGTACCGGGCCGCGATCTCGCGCTGAAGTTGGCGGCAGGGCACCTCGAACTCGTCGCCGAGCAGCAGACGGCGATGCTGCGCCGCAAGCTCGGAGTTTCCGACGCCGAGCTCGAATCAGCACTCGCGCTGGTGCGCGCCTGCCATCCGCGACCCGGGGCAGCCATCCAGTCGAAGACGACCGAGTACGTCGTTCCGGACGTCTTCGTCCGCAAGCACGATGGCCGCTGGATCGTCGAAGTGAATCGCACCCATGCGCCGCGCCTGCGGGTCAACCAGGCCTACGCCCAGATGCTCCGCGGCAACGGTGACCATTCCGTACTGCGCACGCAGCTGCAGGAGGCGCGCTGGCTGGTACGCAGCCTCGAGATCCGCAATGACACCTTGCTGAAGGTTGCCCGCACGATCGTCAAGCGACAGCAGGACTTCTTCGAACACGGCGAGGAAAGGATGAAGCCCATGATCCTGCGCGACGTCGCCGAGGCCGTGGAAATGCACGAATCGACCATCTCTCGCGTGACCTCCAGCAAGTACATGCACACGCCGCGCGGCGTGTTCGAATTGCGATATTTCTTCTCCAGCCAGGTGACCGGGGATGACGGCAGTGAGCAGTCTTCCACGGCGATTCGCGCCAAGATCCGCAAGATGATCGGCCAGGAGTCGCCCGGTGACCCGTTGAGCGACAGTCGCATCGCAGAGCTGCTCCAGGCCGACGGTATCAATGTTGCGCGCAGGACGGTCGCCAAGTACCGCGAGGCGATGAAGATTGCCCCGTCGAGCGGGCGCAAGAAACGACCGCCACGCTGAGCGGAACCGGTACAGGCCAAAAACGAACAACCAAGAGGATACCCATGCAAGTGAACCTGACCGGCCACCATGTCGAGATCACCGATTCCATGCGGGCTTACGTCGCCACGAAGCTCACACGCCTGGGGCGGCATTCCGACCACCTCACGGACGTGCACTGCATACTCACCGTGGAGAAGCTGAGACACCGCGCCGAAGCGAAGCTCAACCTGAACGGCAGCACGCTGTTCGCCGATGCGATCGAGGATAACATGTACGCTGCGATCGATGTACTCATGGACAAGCTGGACCGGCAGATCAAGAAGCACAAGGAAAAACTGAAGGCGCACCACGACAAGCACGACCGCAATGCCGACAAGCGCAGCCGGGCCGTGGACGGCTGAGCAGGGACGGCGCCGGAAATGAGGCTGGTCATCGTCAGCGGCCTGTCTGGCTCGGGCAAGAGCGTTGCACTGCACCTGTTGGAGGACGTCGGCTTCTACTGCATCGACAATGTCCCTGCTGCCCTGCTCGGCTCGATAGTCATGCAGATCGCCGGCACGAAGGATCCGTTCTACGACAAGCTGGCCGTAGGCGTAGACGTCCGCAGCCGCGCGAGCGACCTCGACTCCCTGCCATCGCTGATCCAGCAGTTCCGCAGCAATGGCATCCGCTGCGAAATCATCTTCCTGCACGCCGACGAACAGAGCCTGCTCAAACGTTACGCAGAGAGCCGGCGACCCCACCCCCTGTCAGCACAGGGCGTGAGCCTGCGGGAAGCCATCGCCCGCGAACGGGAGTTGCTTGGTCCCGTGATGGCCGGAGCCGAGCTGATCATCGACACGACCAACACCAGCATCTACCAGCTGCGGGACGCCGTGCGCGGAAGGGTCGGCGTCCGGAACGAGCCAGACCTCAGCGTCCTGATCGAGTCTTTCGGCTACAAGCACGGCATCCCGCTCGATGCCGATTTCGTTTTCGACCTGCGCTGCCTTCCCAACCCGTACTGGGAGTCCAGCCTTCGTACCCTGTCCGGCCGCGACGCACAGGTGATCGAGTTCCTGGAACAGCACGACAGCGTGCAGCGCATGTACGCGGATATCAGCGGATTTCTCGAGTACTGGATTCCCCGTTACCTGGACTTCAATCGCAACTACCTGACGGTGGCGCTCGGCTGCACGGGCGGTCAGCACCGGTCGGTGTACATGGCCGAACGGATCGGCAACGCCCTCTCCCGCCAGTATCCAAGCGTGCACATCCGCCATAACGAGCTGCTCGGCGTCGGGCGGCCACCGCAAGGCGTCACAGCGGAGCGACTCAGCGGGTCTTAAACCGCAGCGCATGAGCCGCTACACTGCGCCGCTCAGCGCAGCGCAGCGGAGCACGGCCGTGATGGCAAAGGACACTTCGGAGACCCGCACCGATCTCGAACACGTGCTGGCTGCGCTGGAGGCCGGCACGGTACGTCAGGTGCAGCGCCTCGTAGGCGCGCTCCACCCGGCTGAAACAGCCCACCTGCTCGAAGCACTGCCGACGGCGCAGCGGCGCATCGTGTTCGACCTGGTTCCGGAAGGGGACCAGGGTGAAGTTCTGGTCGAGTTGACGGACGACGTCCGCGCCAGCCTTGTCGAGGGCATGGAGGCCAGCAAGCTCGTCGCGGCCAGCGAAGACCTGGATCTCGATGACCTCGCCGACTTCGTGGGCGGGCTGCCGGAGGCCGTGACGGCGCAGGTCCTGCACTCGCTGTCCCAGCGCGATCGCGACCGGCTCAACGCCGTGCTGTCCTATCCCGAGGACAGCGCAGGTGGAATCATGAACCCCGAGACGATTGCCGTACGGGCAGACGTCACCCTTGAAGTGGTCATGCGCTACCTGCGCATGCTCGCGTATCTGCCGGACAAGACCGCTGCCATCTTCGTCGTCGACCGGAACGATCGCTACATGGGCGCGCTGCATGTATCGCGTCTGCTGACCCGCGACCCTGCAAGTGTAGTCGGCGACGTGATGGACGAGGATTTTCCGCCGATCCCGGCGTCGATGACCGACACGGAAGTCGCCCGCGAATTCAAGGATCGCGATCTGGTGGCGGCACCCGTCGTCGACGAACGCGGCCAGCTGATCGGGCAGATCACCGTGGACGACGTCGTCGACGTCATCAGCGAGCAGGCGGACGAGGACATCCGGCGGCTCGCGGGTCTGGCAGAAGAAGACGATATGTTCGCACCGGTCTTCACCAGCGCCAGGCGACGGGCTGTCTGGCTGGGCATCAACGTCGCCACGGCGTTTCTCGCCGCGTCGGTCGTGGGAGCGTTCCGGCCCACGCTCGACCAGGTAGTGGTGCTTGCCGTGCTGATGCCGGTAGTTGCCAGCATGGGAGGCATTGCCGGCAATCAGGTGGTCACGCTCATGGTGCGCGGCCTCGCGCTCGGGCGCATCGAGGACTCCAACGCCCGCTGGCTCCTCGCCAAGGAAATCGGCGTGGCTCTGATCAACGGGACGGGCTGGGCTGTCGTTGCGGCCCTGGGCACGCGGCTTTTCACGGACGACTGGGTGGTCGGGGCGATCGTCGGTGCAGCGCTTGTCGTGAACCTGCTCACCGCGGCGATCACGGGTTTCGCCGTGCCGCTGGCCCTGACCAAGCTGCGCATCGACCCGGCCCTAGCCGGGACGGTCGTGTTGACGACCGTTACCGACTGCGTGGGATTCGCGGCATTCCTTAGCCTGGGAACACTGTTCCTCACCTGAACCGCGTTGCTAACCCCTGCCGAGCGCACGCACCCGCTGCGAGTAGTGCTCGGACAGGTCGCGCCAGCCGACGATTCCTGCCGGCGCGTCGAGCGGCTTTCCCTCGAGAAACGACCGGATCTGCTCGCGGCGCGCCAGGCCATCCTCATACCCGAGCTTGATCAGCTCGCGGGTATAGCCATGCTCGAAGAGCAGATAGCTCACGAGCTGGCGCCCACCGTAGTTGAGCGCACCCATGCCACTCAAGAGCAGCTGCACCGCCCGCGGCATCTCGCGCACGTGGCGGATCGCGATTTCGCGGATGTCCCGGCTGGGCAGAATGACGAGCGCATCGATATAGCGCAGCCTTGCTGAATCCGTATCGAGCTGACGGCCCTGGACGTTTTCCAGAATCAGGTTGATACGGGTGAGCCGTTCCAGGTCCTGCGACAACCCGTCCATGAACAATGCATCGAGGATGTAACCGGCGATTCGTCCCATGCTCGGGTATGGAACGGTGTCATCGGACCCCGGTGCAGGCTCCGGCTCCTCGTCGCGGACGCCGATCACGAGCAGCCGGTCGGCGCCGAGGTGCACCGCCGGAGCGAGCGGGGTCGCCTGGCGCATGGCTCCATCGCCGTAGAACTCGCGGTTGATCATGACGGGCGGGAACATCATCGGCACGGCGATGCTCGCCATCAGGTGATCCAGCGTGATGCGCGAGGGCCGTCCGACGCGGCGGACACGGTCCCACGGCACGTGCGTATCCCGCCCCTGGTAGAAGGACACCGACCGCGCCGATCCGTAGCCCGCGCAGGTCACCGTAACGGCGTCGAGGTACCCGCGATCGATGGACTCCTGGATCGCATCGAGATTGATGGCGCGGCCGAGCATGTCCCGCAACGGGCTGTTGTCGAGCAGTGAACGCGGGTTATTGACGCCCAGCCCGCCAAAGACCAGCGCTGCGGCCCAGTGCGCGCTGCTCTTCAACATGGTGAGCGAATCCGACTTGAACACGTGGTGCGAGCGGAAGCTGCCCCATACGCGCTCGAGATCCGCCACGGCGTGGCGGAATACGCGCGCCTGGCTGGCAAGTACCGCGGAACTTATGGCACCGGCCGACGTGCCGCTGATGACCGAGAAGGGATTCGGCGAACGACGAGGCAAGACGTCGGCGATCGCCTTGAGCACGCCCACCTGATAGGCACCACGGGCGCCGCCACCGGGCAGGATCAGCCCGATCTTGCGGTCACCCGATGGCACCGCGTGCAAGCCCGTGCGCTCCCTGGACATGACCGAATGCGCACCCCGGCGGTCGATCAGCGTATGCGGCGAGTCTACGCACAGGCCGCGGCGCATCACAAGAGAGGCAGGTCACGGTGCTATATTCCTGCGAACGAACACCCACGGAGAAATCCCATGCGACGGTCTTCCTTGAGAGTCCTGACGGCGTTTCTGCTGCTCGCCATTGCCGCGCCGACCAGGGCGGGGGTCACCGTTGGCGATACGGCACCTGACTTCAGCCTGCCGGACCAGGCCGGGCGGACACATACGCTGGCGGAGCACCGGGGCCGCTGGATCGTTCTGTACTTCTATCCGAAGGACCAGACGCCCGGCTGCACGAAAGAGGCCTGTTCCTTCCGCGACAATATCTTCGCCTTCGAGGATGCCGGCGCCCAGGTGCTGGGCGTCAGTCTCGACGACATGAAGTCACACGAGGAGTTCGCAAAGAAATACAGCCTGCCGTTCCCCCTGCTCGCAGATACGGAAGGCAAGGCGGCTGCAGCCTACGACGTATTGAACGTGATCGGCCCGATGCGCCTGGCGAAGCGCCAGACGTTCCTGATCGACCCCCAGGGCCGGATCGCCAGGCACTACGCGAAGGTCGATCCGGAAACCCATTCGGCAGAAGTGCTGGCCGACCTCAAGGCCCTGGTCGGCAACGAGCCCGGCTGAGGCCTTTCAGCGTCAGGCCATCTTTGCCGGCGCCGTCGTCTGGGTGGCGTCGTGGCGGCGCGCGGCCGACCAGGCTGACCAGCCCCACAGCGCCGAGATCACGGCTGCGACGCCGAAAATGCCTGAACTCGCCATGCCGGCAGCGACGAGCGCCGCATGCGCGGAACCGCTGACCGCATCGCCTGCGCGATATACCAGGGTATCGATGATGTTCTTCGCCTTGTACTTCATGTCGCGCGGCACGGACGTGAACAGCATCTCGCGACACGGGCGCATGATCGAGTATTCCCCGACGCGCCGCACGATCATCGTGCCGACGATCGCCCAAAGCACGGGATTGGTCGCCAGCCACAAGTAACCGGCGACCATCAGGCCCGGCACGATCACGATCAGGGTCGAGAGGGAGAACCGGCGGGTCAGCTGCCCGAGCAGCACGAGCTGGATGAACAGGGCCGCCGACTGGACACCGAAGTCGATCCAGCCGAACAGCTGGGTCTGCTCGTCAGGGTTGGGTACCAGCTGGTCCACCAGCGCCTGCTGCTCCAGGTAGAGAAACGTGCTGACCCAGGTGAGCAGGAAAACGAATACGGCGATGCCGGCCATCACCGGGTCGCGCAATACCTGCGCAAAACCCGCGAACGGGTTGCCGCCGAGCGGGCGGTCATTGCCCTGCGCGCTGATGCCCGCGGATGCCTGGGACAGTTGCCAGCGGTTGAGGACACCCACCAGGGGGACCGCTGCAACGAGCAGCGCAGCGGCGACCAGCAGGAGGTTCAGCGTACCGATCGTGCCGGCAAGTGTCGCCGTAACCAGCGGCCCGGCAAGGCCGCCGAGGCTGGTCCCGGCGGCGATGAAACCGAAGAGCCTGTGCGACTGCTCCCGCGAAAAGATGTCCGCCATGAAGCTCCAGAAAACGGACAACCAGAAGAGATTCACAACCGACAGCCACACGAAGAACACGCGCGCGATCCAGGAGTGATCATCCTGCACGTAGAACCAGATGTAGAAGAGGACAAGGTTCGACGCGAAAAACAGGTAGAGAGCCGGCAGCAGCGCCGCTCTTCGCAGCCTTGCGGCCAGCGAGCCGAATAACGGTTGTATGGCCAGCGTGCAGGCGAAAGTCGCCCAGAAGAGTATCGGCAGGTTGGAGACGCCGGACGTGATGCCCATCGTCTCTCGCACCGGCCGCAGGATCGAATAGCCGCTCCAGACGAGGAACAGCAGCGAAAAGGAACCGAGGAGCCCTTTCATTTCCTCCGGGCGCACTGAAAAGGTGCGCATGAAAAATCCGGCGACCGGTCCATGCTGGGCTTCCGTCGACATCGCTCGCCTTTCTGGAATTCTGGTTACGGTTCCGTGATCACGCGCGCAGTATCTTCATCGAATTCGTACCGCCCTGCACGCCCGTGAGGTCGCCCTTGGTGATGACCACCAGGTCACCCTCGTCGATGTGCCCTCTTTTGCGCATCAAGGCCAGCAACTCCTGGTTCACGAGCGACGGGTCGGGCCGACTGAGGTCGAACGCGACCGGGTAGACGCCGCGGTAAAGCTGGACGCGCCTGCAGGTTGCCTCGTGGCGCGTAAAAGCGAAGATCGGTATGTCGCTGCGGACCCGCGACATCCACAGGGCGGTGCTGCCGGTCTCGGTGAGGGCTGCAATCGCCTGCGGCTGCAGGTGATTGGCCGTGTACATCACAGCCATCGCGATGGCCTCGTTGATGCTCTGGAACCGGTCATCCGCCCGATCGCGCGGTCGCCCCGCCGAGAACTGGTAGGTCTCCGCTCCTAAGCAGACCTCCGCCATCGCCGCAACCGCCCTGACCGGGAAATCGCCGATAGCCGTTTCGGCCGACAGCATGACGGCGTCCGTGCCGTCCATGACGGCATTGGCGACGTCCGATACTTCCGCGCGCGTGGGCACGCGGCTGTGCACCATGGACTCCATCATCTGGGTGGCCGTAATCGCAACCTTGCGCCGGGCACGGGTGAGCCGGAGGATTTTCTTCTGCAGGCCCGTGAGGCCCGCGTAACCGGTTTCCACGCCGAGGTCACCGCGGGCAACCATGACGGCGTCCGAGGCATCGATGATCGACTCGAGGTTCGTGACAGCCTCGCTGCGCTCGATCTTGGCGATGAGATGCGCATCGCCGCCGGCCTTGCGCAGCAGCTCGCGCGCCTCGACCATGTCGGCGGCGCTGCGCACGAAGGAGACGGCCAGCCAGTCGAGCCCGGCGCCGGCAGCGTAGCGGATGTCCTCGCGATCCTTCTCCGTCAGTGCCGCAGCCGAAAGCCCGCCGCCCTGGCGATTGATGCCCTTGTTGTCGGAGAGATCGCCGCCGGCCACAACCACGCAGACGACCCGGGTTCCCGCGACCCGCTCGACGGTCAGCAGGATGTTGCCGTCGTCGAGGAGCAGGGAATCCCCGGGCGAGACGTCCTGCGGCAGCCGCTCGTAGGCGATTCCTACACCGTCCGCGGTGCCGGCCTGCGGGTCCATTGCCGTGTCCAGCACGAAGCGGCTGCCCTCCGCCAGCGTGACGCAGCCCTCGCGAAACCGGTTGATGCGGATTTTCGGCCCCTGCAGGTCACCGATGATCGCCACGTGCTTGCCGGCCGCAGCAGCAGCTTCGCGAACCAGCCTGATCTGGCGGCCCCTGTCGTCCCAGCTGCCGTGCGAGCAGTTGATCCGGACGACATCCGTGCCGGCCTCTATCAGCTCGGCCATGACACCAGGTTTCTCGGTGGCTGGCCCGAGTGTGGCGATGATCTTTGTCCTGCGCATTCCAGTACCCGTGAGGCTGGGGCGCGGCGATTATCCCATTTAGCTGGCCCGACGCCAGTTCAGCCGACCTGGCCGACCACTATGACGCGCAAGTCGTTGGCGTTCGTTCCGGTCGGACCGGCAACAACCAGATCGCCGAGCGCGTCGAATACCGGCCAGGAGTCGTTCGCGCCAAGGCGTGCCTGCACGTCTATGCCAGCGGCAGCAGCGCGAGCTGCCGTCGAGCCGTCGATCATGGCGCCGGCGTTTCGCTCGGTGCCGTCGATGCCGTCGGTATCGGCCGCCAGCGCGCTGAATCCGTCGGTGCCGGCCAGTTCTATCGCCAGCGCCAGCAGGTAGGTTCCGTTGCGGCCGCCCCGGCCAGCACTGTTCGTGACTCGCACTGTCGTCTCGCCGCCGGTGACGAGTGCCACTCGCCGACGTTGCGCACGCAGGCTGCGAACGAGCCCGGCATGTGCGCGGGCCAACTCCGCCGCGTCGCCGCTTACGCGGTCATCCATCAGCAAAGGCTCGAACCCGGCGCCCGCCAGCAGCTGCCCTGCCGCGGCAAGCGCATCGGCCGATCTGGCGCAGATCGTCGAGGTGACGCGAGCGAACGCGGCGTCGAGTGGTCGAGGCCCCGCGGCGGCGGGGTCCTCCAGCATGCGCCGCACCGGCGCTGGCAGGGTGCAGTCGTACTTCGCGATCACATCGCGGGCATCGGCAAGGGACGTCGGGTCGGGGCTGAACGGGCCGGAAGCGATGTCGGCGATGGCGTCGCCCGGCACGTCGGAAATGGCGAGCACGACGACCCCGGCAGGCTGCGCCGCAACCGCCAACCGTCCGCCCTTTACCGCCGACAGCTTGCGACGCACGCAATTCACCTCGCTGATCGTCGCGCCGCTGGCAAGAAGCAGCTTCGCCGCTGACTGCTTGTCCGCGAGGGTGATGCCCGGCGCAGGCGCCGCCAGCAACGCCGAGCCGCCACCGGAGACCAGCGCGATCACGCGATCGTCCGGGCCGAGTCCCTGCAGGCAGGAAATCACGCGCCCGGCTGCCGCCACGCTCGCGGCATCCGGGACCGGGTGACCTGCTTCCAGCACCTGGATGGCACCGGTGCCGGCGGTGCCTGCCTGACCCCGCTGCGTGACGACGACGCCGGAGGCTGGTCCCGCGTAATGCGCGCTGAAGACTTCGGCCATCGCGGCCGCAGCCTTGCCGGCACCGACAACTACCGTGCGGCCGCGGGCCGGTGGCGGCACATGCCGGGGCAGGCAACTGCGGGGATGAACAGCGGCGACGGCGGCGCCGAAAGCGGCCAGCAGAAGCGCGCGGGATCCGGCGAGTTCGCGAACCGTGTCCGCCACGCCCTAGCGGTCAGCGGGACTGGCGAGCCCGCTCCTCCAGAATGGCAACGGCCGGCAGCGTCTTGCCTTCCAGGAACTCCAGGAAAGCGCCACCGCCGGTGGACACGCAGGAAACGCGCTCGACGAGGCCGTAGCGGTCGAGAGCGGCAAGCGTATCGCCGCCGCCCGCGATGCTGAAAGCAGGACTTGCCGTGACGGCTTCGGCAAGGCGCCGCGTGCCGGCCCCGAACTGCTCGAACTCGAACACGCCGACCGGACCGTTCCAGACGATGGTGCCCGCGTTCTGGCAGATGGCAGCGTATCGCTCAGCGGTCTCAGGTCCGATATCGAGGATCATCTCGTCACTGCGCACGTCGCCGACTGCACGCACGGTCGCGCGGGCAGACTCTGCAAACTCCGTCGCCACGACCACGTCTACCGGAAGCGGGATCGACGCTCGCCCCTGGCCCGGCGTCAGCAGACGCCTTGCCTCCCCCACCAGCTCGGCCTCGTGCATGGACTTGCCGAGCCCATGGCCCGCGGCCGCTATGAACGTGTTGGCGATCCCGCCACCTACGATCAGCGTGTCCACCTTGCCGACGAGATTGTCGAGTACCGACAGCTTGGTCGACACCTTCGACCCGCCGACGATGGCAACGAGCGGCCGGCGCGGGTTGCTCAGCGCCGTGCCGAGCGCTTCGAGCTCACCGGTCAGCAACGGCCCGGCGCAGGCAACAGGCGCGAACTTTGCCACCCCGTGTGTACTCGCCTCGGCACGGTGGGCGGTGCCGAAAGCGTCCATGACGAAAACGTCGCAGAGAGCGGCCAACCTGCGCGCCAGGTCCTCGTTGTCCTTCTTCTCACCTGTGTTGAATCGCACGTTTTCGCAGAGCACGACTTCGCCCGGCGCCACCTGTACGCCGCCCAGCCAGTCGCGCTCCAGCCGCACCTTGCGGCCCAAGAGCGCGCTTAGGCTCTCGGCTGCAGGTTGCAGCGAAAACTGCTCGTCGAACTGACCCTCGGCCGGCCGGCCGAGGTGTGACAGCAGGATGACCGCCGCGCCCTTGCCCAGCGCCTGCTCGATGGTCGGCAAAGTGGCGACGATGCGCGCATCGCTCGCGACCTTACCATCCTTCACCGGCACATTGAGGTCTGCGCGGATCAGGACCCGCTTGCCGGCCAGGGCGAGATCCGCCATGCGCAGCACGTGCATCGGGGAACCTCAGCGCGCGTTCACGAGAGCCAGCGTGGTGTCGAGCATGCGATTGGAGAAGCCCCACTCGTTGTCGTACCAGGCGAGGACCTTCACCAGCGTTCCGCCCATGACGCGCGTCTGCGTCGAGTCGAACACGGAACTGAGCGCGTTGTGATTGAAGTCGACGGAGACGAGCGGCTCGGTGTTGTAGCCGAGGATACCCTTGAGGTCTCCCGCGGAAGCAGCCTTCAGGATGCCGTTGACCTCGTCGACCGTCGTCGGCCTCGCAGCCGTGAAACTCAGGTCGACGATCGACACGTTGATGGTAGGCACACGCATCGCGAAACCGTCGAGCTTGCCGTTCAATTCCGGCAGCACCAGTCCCACGGCCGCCGCAGCGCCGGTTTTCGTCGGAATCATCGACTGCGTCGCCGATCGGGCGCGCCGCAGGTCCTCGTGGTAGACGTCCGTGAGCACCTGGTCGTTCGTGTAGGCGTGGATCGTCGTCATGAGCCCATGCACCACACCGAGCTTCTCGTGGAGTGGCTTGACCAGCGGGGCCAGGCAATTGGTCGTGCAGGAGGCGTTGGAGATGACCGTGTCGCTGGCCTTCAGCGTCCGGTGGTTCACGCCATAGACGACAGTCGCATCGACATCCTTTCCGCCCGGGGCGGAGATCACAACCTTCCTGGCGCCGCCCTGCAGGTGTGCCGCCGCTTTTTCCTTGCTGGTGAAAAGACCGGTGCACTCCAGCACGACGTCAACGCCGAGATCCTTCCAGGGCAGCTCCGCAGGATTGCGCTTGGCGAGCACGCGTATGCGATCGCCGTTGACGAGCATGTAGTCGCCATCGACCGAGATGCTGCCGGGAAACTTCCCGTGTGCGGTGTCGTACTTGGTCAGGTGGGCATTGGTTTTCGAATCGCCGAGGTCGTTGACGGCGACGATGGAAATCTCGCGATTGCGCTCTGACTCGTACAGCGCGCGGAGCACGTTGCGGCCGATGCGCCCATAACCATTGATGGCAACTTTGACTGTCATGATCTCGTACTCCTCACATTGCCTGTACGTTCTTCACGACGTTCTCGACCGTGAAGCCGAAATGTGCGAACACCTGTGCCGCTGGCGCCGACTCGCCGAATCGGGTCATGCCGATCACCCGCCCAGCCGGACCGACCACGCGATGCCAGAGATCAGGCACACCGGCCTCGATGGCGACGCGCTTCGCCACGCCCTCCGGCAGCACGCTCTGCCGATATGCCGCGTCCTGCTGCAGGAACAGAGGCAGGCTCGGCATGGACACGACGCGGACCCGCCGGCCCTGTTCCGACAACTGCCCGGCCGCTTCGATCGCGAGGCCGACTTCCGAGCCTGATGCGATCAGGATGATCTCGGGGTTGGCGCAGTCCTTCAATACGTAGCCGCCACGGCGCACAGCCGCGAGCCGTGACTCGTCGCGTTCCTGCAGCGGCAGGTTCTGGCGGGACAGCACCAGGCAGGTTGGCCCGTCACCCCGTTCGATCGCGTCGCACCATGCGATGGCCGTCTCGGCCGCGTCGCACGGCCTCCATACCCGCAGGTTCGGCACGATCTGCAGGCTGGCAACGTGCTCGACCGGCTGGTGGGTGGGGCCATCCTCCCCGAGCCCGATCGAGTCGTGGGTAAGCACGAAGATGCTCCTGATCTTCATGAGCGCCGCCATTCGCAACGCGTTGCGGGCGTAGTCGGAGAACACGAGGAACGTGCCGCCGTAGGGAATGAACCCGCCATGCAGGGCAACGCCGTTCATGATCGCGCCCATGGCGAACTCACGTACGCCGTAGAAGACGTAGTTGCCGTCCGGCTGTTCGCGGCTCACCGGCACCGAAGTGGACAACCTGGTCAGGTTGGAACCGGTGAGGTCCGCGGAACCGCCGAGCAGATCGGCAAGCCCGGGCGAGATGGCATTGAGCGTGTCCAGCGAGGCCTTGCGCGTGGCCTTGGGGGCCTTGTCTGCCGCCAGCTTCGCGATGGCGGCGGACGCCGTCGCGGCCCAATCGTCGGGAAGCCGGCCATCGAGCCGCCGCTCCAGCTCCGCGGCGAGGGCGGGATGGGCCGCGCGATAGCTGGCCAGCACTTCGCGCCAGGCGGTCTCCGCTGCCGCACCGGCCGCGCGGGCGTCCCAGCGGGCGCGGATGGCATCCGGCACCTCGAATGGTGCGTGTGGCCAGCCGAGCTTTTCACGTGCTGCCGCGACTTCCTTCGCACCAAGCGGAGCGCCGTGGGTTGCTTCGGTGCCCTGGAGATTGGGCGCACCATAGCCGATCACTGTCTTGCAACAAATCAGCGTCGGTTGCGAGCTGTTCTGGCGCGCAGCGAGCAGCGCCGCCTTGACCGCCTGCGGATCGTGACCATCTACATCGGGGACAACCTGCCAGCCGTACGCGCGGAAGCGGGCCGGCGTGTCGTCGCGAAACCAGCCGTGGACCTCGCCATCGATGGAAATGCCGTTGTCATCGTAGAGGCAGATGAGCTTGCCGAGACCGAGCGTGCCGGCCAGCGAGGCCGCCTCATGGGATATCCCTTCCATCAGGCAACCGTCGCCGAGGAACACGTAGGTGTAGTGGTCGACAACGGCCAGGCCCGGCCGGTTGAAGCGCGCAGCCAGCAGCCGCTCGGCGAGCGCCATGCCGACCGCATTGGCGAGGCCCTGCCCCAGTGGCCCGGTGGTGGTCTCGATGCCGATCGACAGGTCGTGTTCCGGATGTCCGGGGGTTCGCGCGCCGAGCTGGCGGAAGCGGCGCAGTTCATCCATCGACAGTGGATACCCGGCAAGATGCGCTACGGCATAGAGCAGCATCGAGCCGTGGCCGTTCGACAAAACGAAGCGGTCGCGATTCGGCCAGGCTGGATTGGCCGGGTTGTGGCGGACGAAGTCGTTCCACAGGACCTCGGCGATATCGGCCATGCCCATGGGCATGCCCGGATGGCCCGAATTGGCCTGCTGTACGGCATCCATCGCGAGCGCGCGGATGGCATTGGCGAGATCGCGCCGGGAAACCGCGGCGGCGGCGTTTTTCGTTGTCATGGCTCCCCGGCCGGGCGAAATCCGCTTGACCCCTTAGCGAGGGGCGCGAATTGTCGCGTACTCCATGACACCCCGCAACGGCCGGGGTTTCGGGCCGGGGTCGCGGACAGGGCTCGTGCGAGCAGCCGGCAATCGAAAGCTTATGTGGAATCTCCTGCCCGGACGTCAGGCGAAAAGCGGCGGCTATCACGGCAGAAACGGCCGGTGCGCTTATAATGCCGCGCTCGCGAATAGCCCATAACGGACCGGCGCAATGCCCAATCGCAGCCTCTTCACTTCGGAGTCCGTCTCCGAGGGTCATCCGGACAAGATGGCCGATCAGATTTCCGATGCCGTGCTGGATGCGATCCTCGCCCAGGACCCGCGGGCCAAGGTCGCCTGCGAGACGCTCGTCAAGACCGGCTTCGTTCTCGTCGCCGGCGAGATCACGACCTCGGCGTGGGTCGATCTCGAGCCGCTCGTGCGCGACGTCGTGAACGACATCGGCTACAACGATTCGGATCTGGGCTTCGACGGCAACGCCTGCGCGGTATTGAATGCCATCGGCAAGCAATCCGGCGACATCGCCCAGGGCGTCGACCGCAAGGATCCACGCAAGCAGGGCGCAGGCGACCAGGGAATGATGTTCGGCTACGCGGCAAACGAGACCGACGTGCTGATGCCGGCGCCGATCACCTTCGCCCACCGCCTGGTGAAGCGCCAATCCGAAGTTCGCAAGAGCGGCAGGTTGAAGTGGCTGCGACCCGATGCAAAGAGCCAGGTGACGATGGTCTACGAGGACGGCAAGCCCGTGGCGATCGACGCCGTGGTGCTTTCCACGCAGCACTCCCCGAGCGTGAACCAGAAGACGCTGAAGGAAGGCGTCATGGAACTCATCCTGAAGCCGGTGCTGCCGAAGAACCTCATCCACAAAGGCACGAAGTTCCATATCAACCCGACCGGCCGCTTCGTCATCGGTGGACCGATGGGTGATTGCGGCCTCACGGGCCGCAAGATCATCGTCGATACCTATGGCGGCATGGCCCGGCACGGTGGTGGCGCTTTCTCCGGCAAGGACCCTACCAAGGTCGATCGCTCGGCAGCGTATGCAGCGCGTTACGTCGCCAAGAATGTCGTCGCCGCCGGCATCGCCTCCCGCTGTGAAGTGCAGTTGTCCTACGCGATCGGCGTCGCCGAACCAACCTCGGTGCATGTCGAGACCTTCGGCACCGGCAAGGTGGCGGACGACAAACTGACGAAGATCGTGCGCCGGAACTTCGACCTGACACCCTACGGCATATGCGAGATGCTCGACCTGCACCGCCCGATCTACCGCCCGAGCGCGAGCTACGGGCACTTCGGGCGGTCGGACGCCGGCTTCCCCTGGGAGCAGACCAACAAGGCCGCGGCCCTGCGCGACGCGGCCGGCATCCGCGGTCGCGCCTGACGCGTCCGCCAGAGAAGAACCGAGGAACAACCCGATGAGCAGCAAGCCTTCCGCGATTCCGCAGCAGCACGACTACCGGGTGGCCGACATCGGCCTGGCCGACTGGGGCCGCAAGGAGATCCGGATCGCCGAGACCGAGATGCCGGGCCTCATGGCGGTCCGGGACGAGTACGCCGCTGCGCAGCCCCTTAAAGGCGCGCGCATCGCCGGCTGCCTGCACATGACGATCCAGACGGCGGTGCTGATCGAGACACTCGCCGCGCTCGGCGCCGAAGTGCGCTGGTCGTCCTGCAACATCTTCTCGACGCAGGACCACGCGGCCTCTGCCATTGCCGCTGCCGGGATCCCGGTATTCGCGTGGAAGGGCGAAACCGAGGAAGAGTACTGGTGGTGCGTCGAGCAGACGATCAGGGGGCCGAACGGCTGGCTCCCGAACATGATCCTCGATGACGGCGGCGATCTGACCGCGATCATGCACGACAAGTATCCGGAGCTGATGAAGAACGTCCGGGGCATCTCCGAGGAGACCACCACCGGCGTCAAGCGGCTCTACGACATGGCCAAGGCGGGCACCCTCGCCTGCCCCGCCATCAACGTCAACGACTCGGTCACCAAGTCCAAGTTCGACAACCTGTATGGCTGCCGTGAGTCGCTCGTGGACGGCATCAAGCGGGCGACGGACGTCATGATCGCAGGCAAGATCGCCGTGGTCGCCGGCTACGGCGACGTCGGCAAAGGCTGCGCGCAGTCGCTGCGCGGCCTGGGTGCAACGGTGTGGGTCACGGAGATCGACCCGATCAACGCCCTGCAGGCTGCGATGGAGGGCTACCGCGTCGTCACCATGGACCAGGCGGCGGACAAGGCCGACATCTTCGTGTCCGCCACAGGCAATTTCCACGTCATCTCCCACGAACACCTGAAGGTGATGAAGAACCAGGCGATCGTCTGCAACATCGGCCACTTCGACAGCGAGATCGACGTCGCGAGCCTGCGCCAGTACAAGTGGGAGAACATCAAGCCGCAGGTCGACCACGTGATCTTCCCGGACGGCCGCCGCATCATCCTGCTGGCCGAGGGGCGCCTCGTGAACCTGGGTTGCGCGACCGGCCATCCGTCGTTCGTGATGTCCAACTCCTTCACCAACCAGGTGCTGGCCCAGATCGACCTGTGGAGCAACCCCGGCAAGTACCAGCGCCAGGTGTACGTGCTGCCGAAGCATCTCGACGAAAAGGTCGCCCGCCTGCACCTGAAGAAGATCGGCGCCGAGCTCACCACGCTGACCGAGAGACAGGCCGAGTACATCGGCGTGTCGGTCGACGGCCCCTACAAGCCGGATCACTACCGCTACTGAGACAGGGCACCCGGTTCCGGCGGCAGCCGCTGCCGGAACCGGACTTTCCGCACAATCGGGCCTGATCGGCTGAGACCTGCGCCCGTCCGTGCCGCCGGCGAGCCGCTATAGTGAGACGATCCTTCCGTCCGCATCTCGGGCCGACGAGTTACAGTGACGACACCCGCCCTGAGACTCCTGCACATCACGGACACGCACCTGTTCGCTGATGACGGCGCGAGGCTGCGCGGTGTCGATACGCAGCGCAGCCTCAACGCGGTACTCGAGCACGCTTCGTGCCACCCGGACGGGCCCGCCGCGATACTGGCGACCGGCGACCTGAGTCAGGACGAGACCGCCGGCTCCTACCGCAGGTTTCGTGCGACGCTCGGTCAGCGTGGCCTGCCGATCTGGTGCCTGCCCGGCAATCACGACGTTCCCGGCCTGCTCGACGCGGGTCTCGAAGGGGCCGCCTTCCGCGTCAGCGGCGCAGGGCTGGCGGCCAACTGGTGTGTCGTGCTGCTCAACAGCCACTCTCCTGGCGACCATGGCGGACGACTCGGCCCCGGGCGGCTGGCCGAACTCCAGTCGATCCTGGACGAACACCGCGAACGGCATGTGCTGGTGGCCGTGCATCATCACGCGCTGCCGGTCGGCAGCCGCTGGCTCGACGAGCTGGGGCTGCGCGATGCCGATGACTTCTTCGCCCTGATCGACCGCTCAGCTCAGGTTCGTGGCGTCGTTTCGGGCCATGTGCATCAAGCGTCGGACCAGCTGCGCAACGGCGTGCGGTTCATGACCACGCCATCAACCTGCTTTCAGTTCCTCCCGCAAGTGGCGCACTTCGCGCTTGACACGCAGCCTCCCGGCTATCGCTGGCTGAACCTCATGCCGGACGGCAGCATCGCGACTGAAATAGTCTGGATAGAACCCCCGCACTGACCTGCGCTGCGCTAGGCTGGCGCATGCGTCCGATATTGCCGCTCCTGTGCCTGTCCGCACTGGTGGCCCTGCCCGTACAGGCGTTGCCGCTCTGGGAAGTCACAGGCCGGGACAACCGCGTATTCCTGCTGGGCTCGATCCACTTTCTGCGCGAGGGCATCGACAGGCTGCCCGCCGCGGCGATCACCGCCTATGAAGATGCGGAGCTGCTCGTCATGGAACTCGACCTGGACGACATTGACCAGGCAGCCGTCCAGGCGACGACGTTGCGCTACGGGGTCGATCCGCAGGGACGAACGCTGGAGCAGCTGCTGGGCGGGGCGGCGTGGCGGCGGGCCAGGGACGACGCAGGCCGGCTCGGCATCGACCTCGCAGCCTTCGCGCGATTCGAGCCCTGGCTCGCAGCGCTTACGATCACCCAGATCCAGCTGGCCGCCATCGGTTTCGACGCCGGATCGGGCGTGGAGCAGCAGCTGCTCCGGCTTGCCAGGCGCGACGGCAAGGAGGTCCGCGGGCTGGAAACGGTCGCGGACCAGTTCGCCGCGCTGGATGGTCTCCCGGCGACTGCCCAGGCCGCGTTCCTGCAACAGACCATCGATGAAGCCGGCGAAATCGAGGCTGGCGTGACGAAAATGTTGTCGGCCTGGCAGTCCGGCGACACGACGGCGATGGAGCGGGAGTTCCTCGACGACGTCCGGGCTCAGCGGGCCGTATACCGCGATGTCATCGTCGAGCGCAATCGCAACTGGTTGGGGAAGATCCGGGCGCTGCTTGCCGGGAAAGACGATGTGCTGATCGTCGTCGGGACGCTGCACCTGGTCGGCCCCGACAGCGTCATCGGCATGCTGGAGGCCGCCGGGTACGAGGTCAGGAAAAGGCCGGCCAACTGACTCAGTCCGTTACCGGGCTGAAATCCTCCTTGCCGGCGCCACAGTCGGGACAGCGCCACGACAGCGGCAGGTCCTCGAACCGCGTGCCTGGCGGATACCCGGTCGCAGGATCGCCAAGGGACTCGTCGTAGATGTGCCCGCAGGTCAGGCACATCCATTTGCGATAGGGCTTCACTGGATGCGCTCCTCGCGCACGGCGCGCAGCATCGGCCGCAGGAATTCGAGCCGCTCGACGGGGTCGCGCATCTCGAGGCAGTTCTGTTTGATCTCCACAGGCAGCGGCAACACCTCGGCGAGGCGGCAGCCAACCCAACCGGCGTCGTCCAGCTGCCTGGGCAACAACTCATAGAGCTTGCCGAGATCGTCGAGGATAGCGCGCAGCAATTCGGCCATCGGCGCAAACCGAACCGGCAACGGAATGCTCGGCTCTGGCGGCCAGCGAGTGATGTCGCCGACGTTCAGGCCATCGTCCTCGCGCATCGCCTGCAGCAGCTCGAAGCGATCGGTACCTGCCGCGGTGACGCCCAGCAGGCCGTCGCTTCCCTGGTAGAAGTCGACGATACGCGCCAGAGTGCCCACGGCGACGGTCCCGGCGGTGCCGGTCTCGGTGCCGGAGACGATCAGCACGACACCGAACTCCGCACCTTCACGCATGCAGCGTCCCACCATGTCGATGTAGCGCGCCTCGAAGATGCGCAGAGGCAACGGCCCGCCCGGAAACAGGACGCTGCGCAACGGAAACAGGGGCACCCGTTCGATCGACATCGCTTCAGTCGCGGCGTTTCGCCAGCGCGTCGGCCAGTGCGGCACGCAACCCGCCAAAGCCGCCATTGCTCATCATCACGACCGCGTCACCGTCCGTGGCGGCCGCAGCCACTTCCGCGACGATCGACTCGGTGGCCTTTGCGACGCGGGCAGCCGGCAATGCCTGCAGGGTTGCGGCCAGATCCCAGCGCAGTCCCTGCGGCTCGAGTACCCAGATCGCGTCAGCGGCGGAGAGCGCCGCGGCGAACTCCTCGCGATGGGCGCCCAGCTTCATCGTGTTCGAGCGCGGCTCGGTGACGACCAGCACGCGCTTGGGCCGCAACTGTGACCGCACGGCCGCGAGGGTGCGGGTAATCGCGGTGGGGTGGTGGGCGAAATCGTCGTAGAGGCTGACACCGTGCCAGGCGCCGATCAGCTCGAGTCGGCGCTTCACGCCGCGGAACGACGCGACGGCACGCAACCCGGCCTCCAACGGTACACCGGCCTGACGCGCGGCGAGCAGCGCCGCCGTGACGTTCTCGGCGTTGTAGTCGCCGGCGAGCTGCCACGGCGTCGCACCAACCAGTTCGGAACCGGTGCGCAACTCGAAGCGCCCCTCGGCCTGAAGAGCCAGGTAGCCGGCCTGTTGCCCGCCGCGGGTCGTGAATGTCTCGACCGGCGTCCAGCACCCTGCCGCGAGCAGTCCCGTTACGTTGTCGTCATCAGCGCGGCGGATGATCCTGCCGGCGCCGGGCACCGTGCGTACCAGCTGGTGGAACTGGCGGAGGATAGCGGCAAGGTCGGGATAGATATCGGCGTGATCGAACTCGATGTTGTTGATCACGAGGGTTCTCGGCCGGTAATGGAGGAACTTGGCGCCCTTGTCGAAGAACGCCGTGTCGTATTCGTCCGCCTCGATGACGAAATGCGCGCCCTTGCCGAGCCGCGCGGACACGCCGAGGTCGCTCACCACTCCGCCGACCAGGAAACCCGGGTCCAGCCCGGCCTGGGTCAGGATCCACGCGAGCAGGCTCGTAGTCGTTGTCTTGCCATGCGTTCCCGACACCGCGAGCACGTGTCGCTGGCGAAGAACTTCGCGAGCGAGCCATTCCGGCCCGGAGCAGTACGCGATTGCGCGATTGAGCAGGGTCTCGATGACCGGCATGCCGCGGGTCATGACGTTTCCGACGATGACGACATCGGGTCGCACATCGAGCTGGCCGGCCTCGTAACCCTCCACGACCTCGATGCCCAGAGCCGCCAGCTGATCGCTCATCGGCGGGTAGACACCACGATCCGAGCCCGTGACGCGATGGCCGGCCTCGCGCGCGATCGCGGCGATGCCGGCCATGAACGTGCCGCAGATGCCCAGTATGTGTACGTGCATCAGCCCGGCACCTGCGGTGAAAGCTGGGTTGAGACCTGGAAGCTGATGACGGAGTACGCCAGTGCGACAACCATACCGGTGACCAGGCTGCGCGACAGGGCGCGCGCTCCGATGTGCGCCCAGACCGTGACCATCCAGACCAGAAAAGCCAGCAATGCAAAACTGAGCAGCACAGGTCGCTCCGCGGGCGATGCTGCCGACCTGGAGGCAAGCAGGAGCGGCAGCTGCGCGAGACCGAGCACCGCTCCGGTGCCGTACAGCGCGGCGAGAGTCTGGCGCAGCCGGTCACCATTGCCCGTGAAGCGCAGGAGCAAGCAGAAGAATCCCGTGTACATGACTGCATCCAGCGCTACGAACTGCGCCGCCATGGCGCTCCACCCATATACGACCACGGCCGTGGGAACCTGGCAGGCGACATAGGCTACCAGCAGCAGCTGCGTGAGGAAGGCGGAATCCGGCAAGGCCTCCGGCCCACGCCGGCGGAGGAGGATATCCAGGATCGCCTCGATGAGGGCGAGCATCTCAATATTCGCACGGTATGTGACGCACGACATGATCCTCTACACTTTCCCACATGCCAACCCCCGAAGCGCTCGTCGTCCTCGTGGACAGCCAGGACGCGGCTGATGCGGCGTCCACCGTCTGCGCGAAAGCCGGGGTCCTTGCACTCGACACGGAATTCGCCCGAACCGACACTTTCAGGGCGCGGCTCTGCCTCCTGCAGATCCTCGCCGGAGACTCGGTGTTCTGCGTCGACATGCTGGCTCCACTCGACGCCGGCCCCCTGTGGTCGGGCATTACCGCAAACCCTTGCGCGAAGATCCTGCACGCCGCAAAGCAGGACATGGAAGTCTTCGCCCAGCGGTTCGGCACATTGCCGGCCCCGTTGTTCGACACGCAGGTCGCCGCGGCACTGCTCGGCCACCCGCCACAGGCCGGCTACGCCACGCTCGTCGAAGCAGAGCTGGGGATCGTCCTCGACAAGTCCCAGACGCGGACGGACTGGTCACGCCGGCCGCTGACTGCAGCGCAAATCGCCTATGCCGGCAACGACGTCCTGCACCTGCCCGAACTGGCCGCGCGGCTGGGCGAGCGGCTCCGGGCTGCCGGCCGGGAGGCGTGGGCCAGCGAAGACAGCGCGACAGTGCTCGACCCGGCGCTGTACGCGTTGCAGCCCGAAACGGCATGGGAGCGCCTGGGTGGCATCGAGTACCAGCCGCCGGTGGTTCAGGCCCGCGCACGGCGGCTGGCAGCATGGCGCGAATTGCGCGCGGACCGCAGCGACCGCCCGCGACAGTGGATACTCGCCGACGAGGTGCTGCAGCGGCTCGCTGCAGTCGGCCCGATGGACATCGCCGGCATCGAAGCGCTCGGCGTGGTACCCGCCGGAGTTGTACGTCACTCAGGTGCTGCGCTGCTCGCCGAGTTGCGGGCGGGCGAGGCGGATCTCGAATCGGGAGCGGTTGCGGTCGTGCGGCGCGAGCGGACAGCAACCGTCGATGCCGCCAGAGCAAAGGAACTCGGGGCTCTGGTGCAGAACAGGGCGCAGGAACTGGGTGTGGCGTCGGAGATCCTGGCTACGCGCGGGGAAATCGCCAGTCTGCTGCGAGGTGCGCGTGACTCGAGGCCTCTGCGCGGCTGGCGCCGCGAGGTGATCGGCCAGCAGCTGCTCGCCGCGTTGTGAAGGCCAGGCCTGCTCAGCCGACGTCAAGCGCCTTGACGAGGCGACCGTACACCGCGTCCATCGCGCCTTCGCCATCGACCTTCCGCAGGAGTCCGGCTTTCGTGTAGTACGGAACCAGCGCCTCGGTCAGTTCCCGGTAGACCTTGAGCCGCTTGCCGATAGTTTCCTCGTTGTCGTCGGCGCGCTGGATCAGCGTACCGCCAGCTTTCGTGCAGGCGTCCAGTTCCGCCTGCGACGAATAATGGATGTTGAGCAGCTTGCCCGTCAGCGAGCAGGTCCGCCGGCCAGTCAGTCGCTTCATCAGGCTGTCGAGGTCCACGTCGAGCAGTATGACGGCGTCGAGCTTCTGGCCCACTGCGGCCAGCACCGGCTCGAGTGCAGCGGCCTGCGCGACATTGCGCGGAAAGCCGTCGAGGATGAATCCCTTGCGAGTATCCGGCGCACTCAACCGGTCACGGATCAGTTCGAGGACGATGTCGTCGGACACGAGGCCCCCGGCGTCCATCACCGCCTTGGCCTTCAGCCCCGCGGGCGTGCCGTGCTTCGCGGCATCGCGCAGGAGGTCGCCCGTCGACACCTGCACCATGTGGTGCTCGGCCATCAGCCGTTGCGCCTGCGTGCCCTTGCCAGCGCCAGGGGCGCCAAGAAAAACAATACGCATCCTGAATCCGGTTCCGGCAACGCGAAGATTGTCACCGTAGCGCCGCCGTCGGCGCGGGTCAAACGTCGTTGCCCCTGTGCTAAGGTTTCTGACTCCGCGCAAACCACGAAAAATCAGCCATGCCGAAGAAGAACGCGTTCTATGCACAGTCCGGTGGCGTAACTGCTGTCATCAACGCCAGCGCCTGTGGCGTCATCGAGGCCTGCCGGCGCCACAAGAGTCGCATCGGCAAGCTCTACGCCGGTCGCAACGGCATACTCGGTGCGCTGGACGAGGACATGATCGATACCAGCCACGAGTCGGCCCGGGCCATTGCAGCATTGCGCCACACGCCGGGCGGCGCGTTCGGCTCGGCACGCTTCAAGCTGAAGAGCCTCGAGCAGAACAAGGCAGAGTACGAGCGGCTGATCGAGGTGTTCCGCGCGCACGACATCGGCTACTTCTTCTACAACGGCGGCGGGGATTCCGCCGACACTTGCCTGAAGGTTTCGCAGATCGGCCGGGCGATGGGCTACCCGCTGACAGCGATCCACGTGCCGAAGACCGTGGACAATGATCTGCCCATCACCGACACCTGCCCGGGATTCGGCTCGGTCGCCAAGTACATCGCGGTGTCCACACGCGAGGCGGCGTTGGATGTCGCTTCAATGGCGAAAACCTCCACCAAGGTCTTCATACTTGAGGTGATGGGGCGGCATGCCGGCTGGATTGCAGCGGCGGGTGGTCTGGCTGGCGAGAAACCTGGCGATGCGCCGCACATCATCCTGTTTCCCGAAATCCCGTTCGACAAGCCGGCATTCCTTGCCCGGGTTCAGAGCTGCGTGAAGGACTACGGCTATTGCGTCGTCGTGGTGAGCGAAGGCGTTCGCAATCCCGACGGCAAGTTCCTCGCGGATGCAGGCACGACCGATGCGTTTGGCCACGCACAGCTCGGCGGTGTCGCCACCGTGGTCGCCACGATGGTGCGTGATGAACTCAAACTGAAGTACCACTACGCCATCGCAGACTACCTCCAGCGATCCGCACGGCATATCGCGTCGAAAGTGGACGTGGACCAGGCCTATGCGGTCGGCAGGGCCGCCGTGGATCTCGCGCTGAAGGGCGATAATTCGGTGATGCCCACGATCGTCCGGAAATCCGACCGTCCGTACCGCTGGACGATCGGCAAGGCCCCGCTCGCCAAGGTTGCCAACCAGGAAAAGATGATGCCCCGGCGATTCATTTCGCCTGACGGCTTCCGGATCACCGCAGCCGCGCGCCGCTACCTGGAGCCACTGGTGCAGGGCGAGGCTTACCCGCCTTTCCGGCGGGGTCTGCCGGATTACGTCGAACTTGCGAAGGTCGCCGTGCCGAAAAAACTGCCGCCACGGCAGAAATAGACCCGCACAGCCGATCCCGGGTGGTTGCCCGCGGCGCGACCGACAGTGCTAAAATCCCACGCCTTTTTGGGGTGGTAACCGCTTGCAGAAGCGGGCCGCACCGACCGCAGAATTTCTTTCTGGAGTACTGAGCGATGTCCACTGAAATGGCACTGTGGCTGGCTATTGGCGCCGGCGTTCTCGCAATCCTCTACGGCGCGCTTTCAGTGCGCTGGATCCTGGCCCAGTCGGCGGGTTCGGAGCGCATGCAGGAGATCGCAGCGGCGGTACAGGCCGGTGCGGCCGCCTATCTCAACCGGCAGTACACGACGATCGGCGTCGTCGGTGTCGCTCTCACCGTGCTGATGGGCATCTTCCTCGACATCTATACGGCCATCGGCTTCGTCGTCGGTTCGGTGCTGTCCGGGGCCGCAGGCTATATCGGCATGAACATCTCGGTGCGCGCGAACGTGCGCACAGCGCAGGCGGCAAGCGTGGGCCTCAACCCTGCATTGCAGATCGCGTTCCGCGGCGGTGCCATCACCGGCATGCTGGTAGTGGGCCTCGGACTCATCGGTGTAGCGGGCTACTTCGCCATCCTGCAGTCGATGGGCGTGGACGCCAGCAAGGCGCTGCACGCGCTGGTCGGCCTCGCCTTCGGTGGTTCCCTGATCTCGATCTTTGCGCGGCTTGGCGGCGGCATCTTCACCAAGGGCGCCGACGTCGGCGCCGATCTCGTCGGCAAGGTCGAGGCAGGCATCCCGGAAGACGACCCGCGCAATCCGGCCGTGATCGCCGACAACGTCGGTGACAATGTCGGCGACTGCGCCGGGATGGCGGCAGACCTCTTCGAAACCTATGCCGTGACTCTGGTCGCCACGATGGTGCTCGGCGGCCTGCTGTTCAAGACTGCAGACGGTTCAGTGGACCTGACCTACGTGGCTTACCCGCTCGTGCTCGGCGCCGTTTCGATCGTCGCATCGATCATCGGTACCTTCTTCGTGAAGGCGTCCGAAGGCGGCAAGATCATGAACGCGCTGTACAAGGGCGTGATCGTGTCCGGCGTCATCGCGCTGGCTGCCTTCTACCCGGTCACCAACGTAATGATGGGCGCCAGTGCCGGCGCGCTGTTCGGCTGTGCCGTGATCGGGCTGGTGCTGACCGGCGCACTGATCTGGATCACCGAGTACTACACCGCGACCGAATACGGGCCGGTGAAGTACGTGGCGAGCGCATCGCAGACCGGCCATGCAACCAACATCATCGCCGGACTGGCCGTGTCGATGAAGTCAACGGCTTTGCCAGTGCTTGCGGTGTGTGCGGCCATCTGGGGCGCCTACAGCCTGGGCGATCTCTACGGTATCGCGATCGCCGCGACGTCGATGCTGTCGATGACCGGCATGATCGTGGCGCTGGACGCCTACGGCCCCATCACCGACAACGGTGGCGGCATCGCCGAAATGTCCGGCCTGCCGAAGAACGTCCGCACGATCACCGACGCGCTGGATGCCGTGGGCAACACGACCAAGGCGGTGACCAAGGGTTATGCGATCGGTTCAGCCGGCCTCGCCGCGCTGGTGCTGTTCGCCGACTACACCCACAACCTCGAGGCGGTGGGCAAGCTGCAGGAATTCAGCCTGTCTGACCCGGCGGTGATCATCGGATTGTTCATCGGCGGCCTGGTGCCCTATCTCTTCGGCGCGATGGCTATGGAAGCCGTTGGTCGTGCAGCGGGCGCGGTGGTGACTGAAGTGCGCCGCCAGTTCAAGGAGATCAAGGGGATCATGGAAGGCACGGCCAAACCCGATTATTCGAAGGCGGTCGACCTGCTGACCCGGGCGGCGATCAAGGAGATGATAGTCCCCTCGCTGTTGCCCATTCTCGTTCCCGTCGTGCTGGCGCTGGCTCTCAACACGCTGATGGGCCCGGGTGCCGGCGTCCGCGCTCTCGGCGGCCTGCTCATCGGCACCATCGTCACGGGTCTGTTCGTTGCGATTTCGATGTGCACCGGCGGCGGCGCCTGGGACAACGCCAAGAAATACATCGAGGAAGGCAACTTCGGCGGCAAGGGCTCCGACACCCACAAGGCATCGGTGACCGGCGACACCGTCGGTGACCCTTACAAAGACACTGCCGGCCCGGCAATCAATCCGCTGATCAAGATCATCAACATCGTGGCGCTGCTGCTGGTACCACTGCTGTAGCGAATTTCTTGGGGACGCTAACCTTGGCGAAGGTTAGCGCCCCTCGATAAACCCGACCCGCGTGGTCAATGAATCGCCGCCAGTGTCGGCGCCGCCTCCCCTATCGGGCGTGGCCGCTCGATGTAGTGGCCCTGGATGTAGTCGACGCCGATGTCGCGCAGCGCGTCGAAGTCACCCTGCGATTCGACCTGCTCCGCGACGACCTTGAAGCCGACCGTTTTCGCCAGCTTCGTGATAGCGGTGACCACCTGGCCGTTCAGCGTGTCGGGTCCCAGGTCGCGCGTGAAGACGCCATCGATCTTCAGATAGTCGATATCGAGGTTGCGCAAGGTCGCCAGCGCGCCGACACCACTGCCGAAATCGTCGAGCCCGAACTGGCAGCCCATGCCGTGCAGGACACTGGCGAATCGCTCCGCACGGTCCAGGTCCGCCATCATCGCAGTCTCGGTCACCTCGAAACACACCTGGGCGGGCGACACATGGCTCTGGTCCAGGCACTCGACCACGAATTCGAGGAAGTCCTCCTCGCCCAGGCTCTGCGCCGACAGATTGATCGTACAGCTGCGATTCTCCGGCAGGCGAATCGAGCCCTGGCCCAGCGCGGCCAAAGTCGAGCGCACGACCCAGCGATCGAGGCTTCCCATCAGGTGATACCGCTCCGCGGCCTGCATGAACTGGCGCGGGGAGACCGGCTTGCCGTTCTCGTCGGTGAGCCGGAGGAATACCTCGAGTGCAGGGCCGGCGTTGGCCTTGCCGGCCACTGCAAGGATCGGCTGTGAGCAGAGGTCCAGACGGTTCTCCTTGAGCGCCGACTGAAGCTGTCGCAGCCAGTAGATTTCCCCGCGCTGGCGCGCCGATACCTCGTCCCTGGCGGAATACACATGCACCTGGCCCCGACCTTCCTGCTTGGCCACGTAGCAGGCCGAGTCTGCGGCAGCGAGAAGGTCTTCTATCGACGTGCTGTCGCGTCCGATTTCGACGAGCCCGATGCTGGTCCCGATCTGGAAGATCTTGTCCTGCCAGGTGAAACGGAAATCGCGCACTGCGGCACAGACGTCGTCGGCAATCTGCCGCGCCTTCTCGAGCGGACACCCGAGCAGCAGCACGCAGAACTCGTCGCCGCCGAGGCGTGCCACGACGTCGGACTCGCGCACCTTCTCGCGGATCACCCCGGCGATGCTCCGCAGCAGGCTGTCACCGGCACTGTGCCCGCAGGTGTCGTTGACCAGCTTGAAGCGATCGAGGTCGAGGAAACACAGCACATGCGACGCGTTCTGCTCGCGCACCGACTGCAAGGTCTCCTCCAGGCGGCGCTCGAAGTCGCGACGGTTGACGAGGCCAGTCAGGGCATCGTGGGTTGCCTGATAACTCATGCGCTTGGTCAGGCCACGGATCTCGGACACGTCGTGCATGACGACCACGGCGCCGGTCACCTCGTCCGATGGGCCCCTGATCGGTGACGCGGTCAGTTCTATGGAGACTTCCTTGCCGCCTGACTGCGACATCAGCATGGCGCGCCGCCCCATGTTCACGCGCCGCCGGTCGGAAAGGCAGCGGAGGATGGGGTCGCCGAGATCGCGCCGGTCGTTTTCATCGACGAGCTTGACGATGTCCGCGAGTCGCCTGCCGATCGCATTCTCACGCGCAACACCGGTGAGCTTTTCAGCGGCACTGTTGAAATAGTCGATGAGGCCCTCCAGGTCGGCGGTGACGACGCTTTCGCTGATCGACTCCAGCGTCAACTGCGCCTGCTGCTTGCCGCGGCCGAGCACACTTTCCACGTTTTTCCGGAAGCTGATGTCCCGCGCGATCGTGAGGATGGCCCGCTGTTCGTGATAGTCGATGATCGCGCTCGTCGCTTCGGTCCACAGACCGGCTTCCTGGCCGTTGATCAGCTGTATCTCCATCCGGTCGGGCAGGATCTCGCCCGCAAGGCGCCGCGTAACCCCGTTTCGGGTCATCGCCCGATAGGCCGGCTTGACCAGGTCCGTGACAGGTCGCCCGGTCAGCTGGTCCGGGGTGACGCCGAGCAGGTCAGCAGCGACCTTGTTCGCGTAGATGATCCGCTCGCGATGCACCACGACCGCCTCGGGCATCGTATTGGCGAGATCGGCAAACAGTGCCTCGCGCTCGAGCAGCTGCCTGTCGCGGGCCTGCAGCGCATCGAAAAGACGGTTGATGGCGTCGCCGATGCCAGCGATCTGCGGAACCGTATCGGGCATTTCCACACGGCGGCCGAAGGTCGAGTGCTCCGAGACGTCGAGTACCTCACGCTGGAGGTGCTCCAGCTGGGCCGACTGGCGGCGCAGCGCAATCCAGAACGACAGGGCAATGCCGCCCAGACCGACACAGCCAAGCGCCAGTGAACTGATGAGCCAGAGTTCCGTCATGGAAAACACTGGTGAAGTCTGCAGCTGGGGCCGGGGCTTGTCATTCGGCGGTCCATCCGTGGCGTAGGTGTCCGGGCACCCGCATCCTTACAGGGTCCGGATGGCCAGAACAGCTCCGGATTCCAGCAGTTAGCATAGCCCAGACCTTCAGGCACCCTTCCCGGTTTTCACCATAATCGTCAGGACAGTCGCCTTGTCTGGCCCCCGCAAAGTCCTTACGCTTTGCCACCTTTCACGGAGCCGCCGCGCATGAGCCAGCACCTCGAAGCCGCCCGCGTGCAGATGATCAACCAGCAGGTCCGGGCCTGGGAGGTACTGAACGGCGCGGTCCTGAAGGCCATGAGCGAGGTACCACGCGAGCGATTCGTGCCGGCGGGTTACCGCAATCTGGCCTTCTCGGACATGTCGATCCCCCTCGCCGGCGGGCAGCATATGCTGTCTCCGCAGCTGGAAGGACGGATCCTGCAGTCGCTGGAGATCGCGGGTGGCGAGGCCGTGCTGGAAATCGGTACCGGCAGCGGTTACCTGACCGGCTGCCTCGCCCGCTTGGGCGGCCAGGTCACCAGCCTCGAGATCAGGCCGGAACTTGCGGATACGGCGCGCAGGACCCTGCGCGAAACGGTCGGCAGCGGCATCGACGTGCGGGTAGAAGACGCGTTCAGCCACCAGCCCTCCACCGCATACAACTGCATCGCGGTGACCGGCTCGCTGCCCCTGCCGGATGACCGTTTCGAACAGTGGCTGGCCCCCGGCGGCCGCCTGTTCGTCGTGACAGGCACGGCCCCGGCGATGACGGCATGGCTCATCCGACGCGGCGAGGACGGTGCAATCACCCGGGGATCGCTCTTCGAAACCGTCCTGGATGCGCTCGACAGCGCGCCCAGGCCGTCGGCATTCGTATTCTGATGCGGCGCGGCTGGAACGCCGGGCACCCGATCCGCTGCAGGACGTTACAAAGTGTTACAGCGGGAATCCCGGTCGCGACCGACGATGGCTTTACGGTAATGTGAGTCATGATGCGAACCTCAAACAAGATCCTGCTGGGCACCGCCCTCATCCTCGTTTCCCAACTCGCGACCGCCGACACGCTGTGGGCGATCTACGAGAAAGCCCGCCAGAACGACCCGCAGATCCGCGAAGCGGATGCGAACCGGCTGGCGACGCGGGAGGGGAAGCCGCAGGCGTTCGGTGCGCTGTTGCCGCAGATCGATGCCGGCGGTACCTACTCCAATGACGAGCGGGAATCCGATTCACGCGGCATCTCTTTTGGCAACGTGCCAGGAACGACCGCACGCTCGTCCGACGAAGACACAGGGAACTGGCAGGTTCAACTTCGCCAGACGTTGTTCCGCTGGGATCAATGGGTGAGATTTCGCCAGGCAGACAAGCAGGCTACGCAGGCCGACATCGACTATCGCGTAGCCGAGCTCAGTCTCTACACGCGCGTCGCCGATGCTTACTTCAATGTCCTGGCTGCGGAGGACTCACTCGCGGCGAATGTCTCCGCAAGGGAGGCCATCGGTCGCCAGCTGGAGCAGGCTCAAAAGCGGTTCGAAGTCGGCCTGATCGCCATTACGGACGTACAGGAAGCCCAGTCCGGCTACGACCAGTCTGTCGCCGCTGAAATCCTCGGAAAGCGACAGCTGGCGAACAGCAAAGAAGTGTTGAGGGAAATCATCGGTGACTATCCCGGTGAACTGGCGAAACCGCGAACGGAAATTCCCCTCGTCAGTCCGGCACCGGCAAGTGAAACGGAGTGGGTAGAAACCGCGCTTCAGCAGAACCTCAGCCTGCAGTCGGCTCAGCTGGGCGCTGACATCGCCAGGGATAACATCCGCATTGCGCGTGCGGGCCGTTACCCGACCGTAGACGTCGTTGCCAGTCACGGCGATACACGGGTGCGGGGAGACTCGACTTCCCTGTTTACGCCAGACATAGCCCCTGACCCTGATGTGGAACCGGTAACAACTCTGACGGCAACTGATGGCGATACGGATACCATTCGACTCGAGGTCAACGTACCGGTTTTCTCGGGCGGGTCGACCAGCGCTCGTGTGCAGGAGAATGTGTATCGGCATCGGGCGGCCAAGGAGAGGCTGGAGCGCGTTGCACGACAGACCGAGCGGCAGACCCGGGACGCTTTTCTGGCTGTTACCTCTGAAATCTCGCGAGTCAAGGCGCTGCAACAGGCACTGAAGTCCGCGCAGACCGCGTTGCAGGCCACGGAGGCAGGTTTCGAAGTGGGCACGCGCACGACGGTCGACGTACTCGCCGCTCGTCAGCAGCTCGCCCAGGCCGAAACCAACTACGCCCGCAGTCGCTACGACTACATCGTCAACGTGCTCAAGCTCAAGGAGGCGGCTGGCACACTCGGCGACAGCGACGTGCGGGACGTGAACACCTGGCTCGAAGATCGACCGGCGCCTGCCGCGACGCCTCAGACCCCCGACTGACCGGCTCCGGGGGCCAGGCCCGGGCGGGTCATCGGTTCGACCAGCGCGAACAACCGGCTGACAGCCCCGCGATTGCTGTCGATCGCCGCCAGTCCGCAGCGACCACGACGCTCCCGTTCCGCCGGATCCGCGAATAGGCCCAGCACTTCCGCAGCGATGGCGGCGGGTGTAGACCGGATGCAAACGGCGCCTTCTGCCGTCAGCATCTCGGCGATATCCGGCGCATTGAAATTGTAGGGGCCAGTCAGGGCCGGAACGTTCAGCGCCGCGGGCTCTAGCAGGTTGTGCCCTCCGATGCGGACGAGGCTTCCGCCGACGAATGCCACGTCGCAGGCGGCGTAAAACTGGGTCAACTCACCCATGCTGTCGCCGAGGAATACCTGCGTTGCCGGGCCGCACGGGTTACCGCTGCTGCGGGTTACGCCCGAAAACCCCTCCCGCTCGATCAGGGTGGCCACGCCGGCAAAGCGCGCGGGATGGCGTGGAACGAGGATGAGGAGCGCGTCGGGCCGCGACGCGAGGATTCGCCGGTGCGCGTCGAGCAGCAGCGTCTCTTCGCCGTCATGCGTACTGGCGGCGAGCCATACAGGGCGCCCTGCTGCGTTTGTGGCGCGCCATGAACGCCCCAGCTCCGGCACCTGCGGAGCCAGCACGAAGTCGAATTTGATGTTCCCGGTGACATTGGTTCGCGCGGGATTCGCGCCGAGCGCGCGGAACCGTTCCGCATCCGTCTCGCTCTGGGCACCGATCACGATGCCGTTCGCCAGCGTATCGCGAATCAGGCTGAACAGTATGCGATAACGACGGACCGATTTCTTCGACACCCGCGCGCTAGCGAGTACCAGGGGCACGGAGCGGCGTCCACATTCGTCGAACAGGTTCGGCCAGATTTCCGTTTCCATCACCAGCGCAAGTTCGGGCCTTGCCCAGTCGAAGAAGCGCCGGACGGAGCCGACCGAATCGTACGGAACGTATACATGGTGCACGGTATCGCCGAACAGGTCGCGGGCACGTCGTGAACCGGTCGGCGTCATGGTCGTAACCAGCAACTGCCGACGCGGATGGCGTTCGCGCAGAGCGCGGACCAGCGGCGCTGCGGCAGTCACCTCGCCAACCGAGACGGCATGGATCCAGATCGTAGGCCCCGGCAGAGGCGGCAGGCCGTAGCCGAAGCGCTCCGCCAGCCGGCGACGGTATTCAGGCTGCGAAAAACTCCGCCACAGCAGATGCAGCAGGAAAACCGGCGCAAGCAGCCACGCAAGACTGGCGTAGAGGAATCGCACGCGCTGCGGTTCAACCGCCCCGGCGGATCGCGTCCAGCATCCGCGTGGTCGAACGGCCTTCCTTGAAGCTCAGGACTTCCACCTGACCGCCGTTCGCGATAACAGCCGCGCCCCCCGCGATGTCCTCCGGCCGGTAGTCACCGCCCTTGACGAGCATGTCGGGCAACACCTCCGCCACCAAATCAGCGGGTGTGTCTTCATGGAACGGCACTACCCAGTCGACCGATGCCAGGCCGGCCAGCACGGCCATGCGGTCCTCCAGCGTATTGATCGGCCTGCCGGAGCCTTTCAGTCGTCGCACCGACGCATCGTCGTTCACCGCGACCAGCAACCGGTCACCACGTCTTTTCGCCTCCTCGAGATAAGAGACATGGCCAGCGTGCAGAATATCGAAGCAACCGTTGGTCATGGCCACGCGCTCGCCGCGCCCACGCGCCTCGGCAACAATGCGCGCAGCGTCCTCCCGCCGCAGCAGGCCGCGACCGCCGAGCCCCTGCTGGTGAAGTTCGCTGCGCAATTCCGCGGGCGTCACCGAGGCCACGCCGGTTTTCCGGACGACAATGCCCGCCGCAACGTTCGACAACGCGGCGGCATCGGTCAGGGTCATCCCGGCGCCCAGGCCGGCGGCCAGCGTAGCGATCACCGTATCGCCGGCACCAGTCACGTCGAAGACCTCGCGCGCGCGAGCCGGTACGTACACAGGCTCCCGATCGGCGGAAACGATGACCATGCCCCGTTCACCCAGGGTAATGACCAGGGCGGTAAGCTGCAGATCGCTGCGCATCCTGCGCGCCCGTGCAAACAGGTCGTCGTTGTCTGCCGGTCGGCCGGCGATCGCTTCGAATTCCGCCAAATTGGGCGTCAGCAGGGTAGCCCCACGGTAACGGGCGAAGTCAGTGCCCTTGGGGTCGACCAGCACCGGCACATTCGAGTTGCGGCAGAGAGCTACCAGTGCGGTCGCCTCGAGCAGAGTTCCCTTCGCATAGTCGGACAGGATGCACACCGACGCCCGTCGGATCTCCGCTGCCATCCGCGCCGACAGGGTCACGGCTTCCACTTGCGTGAAACTGTCCTCCGTGTCGAGCCGGATCAGCTGCTGGTTGCGGCTCAGCACGCGCAACTTCGTGATGGTCGGACGGGACTCGGATTCGACCAGCGCCAGCCCGATCCCCCGGGCCTGCAGCAGTTCCTGCAACGCGCGGCCGTTGCTGTCGCGACCGACGACGCCGGCAAGCGTGGTGCTGGCACCGAGGCTCGCCAGGTTTACCGCCACGTTGGCTGCTCCGCCCGCGCGCGCCTGCGACTGCGTGACCTTGACGACGGGGACCGGCGCCTCGGGCGAAATTCTCAAAGTCGGGCCGAACCAGTATTCGTCGAGCATCAGATCCCCCGCCACGAGGCCCCTGACGCCGGAGAAATCGGGAATGCTGATGCTCATGCCGGCACGCGCAACTGGGTAATGAGGCGCCAGTTTACCGGCAACCGACGTTCGTGGCCGATCCCGTGGAAACCGGCAGCAGGAAAAAAACGGGCCGGAGACGGTCCGACCCGTTTAATTGCCGCCGCTGCCCGGCGCATCAGTCGACTCGGGCGGTTACCCGCACTTGGAATCGCCGCACGCGAGGCAGGTCAGGCAGCCATCCATCATCACCACGGCTGTCGTACTGCAGACTTTGCAGAGCTGGGCGCCATCCGGGTAATGCCCCTTCGCGAAGGCATCCTGCTGGCGATTACGCTCCTCGAATTCCTTGCGCTTCTGTTCGACCAGGCGACGCTGATTGTCGTCCAGCCTGTCCTCGGGCATCAGCCCGATGGATTTCAGATGACGTTCGATGATGTGGCCAAGGTCAGCGATGATCGAAGGCATGAATTTTCCGCCCGGCTGCCAATAGCCACCGCGCGGGTCGAATACGGCCTTGAGCTCGTCAACCATGAAGGTGACGTCGCCGCCTTTGCGGAAAATGGCCGACATGAGCCGCGTCAGCGCCACGATCCATTGGTAGTGGTCGAGATTCTTCGAGTTGATAAATATCTCAAATGGTCGCCGCTGCTCGTGCTCCGTACCCGGATTCAGGACGATGTCGTTGATGGTGACGTACATCGCGTGATCCGAAACGGGCGTCTTCACCTTGTAGGTGGAGCCCATGAGCATCTCGGGGCGCTCGAGCTTCTCGTGCATCCGCACGACTTTGCCGTCGGCACTGACCTCGCGCACGGACAGCTTGTCGGCCTTCTCCGGCGCCTTCTGGTCCGCGCCCTCGACGCGATAGCCAACGATCTTCTTTTCAATCTTGTGTTTCGCCATGGGGCTCTCCGTCGTTGCTGCTGCGGCAGTTCGTCAGAACTTGCCGTAGTAGCCCTCCTTCAATGCATCGAACAGGTTGGCCGCCGTGTGTAACTCACCGTCGTACTCGATCTCCTCATCGCCCTTCAGCTTGACCTCCGTGCCATCGTCGAGCACGAAGGTGTACTCGGTGTTCTGGAGATCCTTCTCCTTCACCAGTACGCCCTGGAAGGCTTCCGGATTGAAGCGGAACGTCGTGCAGCCCTTCAGGCCCTTCTCGTAGGCGTAGAGATAGATGTCCTTGAACTGCTCGTAGGGGAAATCCGTCGGGACGTTTGCCGTCTTGGAAATGGACGAGTCGATCCATTTCTGTGCCGCTGCCTGGATATCGACGTGCTCCCGCGGGGTGATGTCATCGGCTGACACGAAATACTCAGGCAACCGCTCCTCGGCCTTCGTCGAACCCGGCATGGCACCACCGTTCACCAGCTGGCGGTAAGCCAGCAGCTCGAACGAGAACACATCCACTTTCTCTTTCGTCTTGCGACCCTCGCGGATGACGTTGCGGAAATAGTGGTGGGCGAAACTCGGCTCGATGCCATTGCTGGCATTGTTGGCCAGTGACAGCGAGATCGTGCCGGTGGGAGCGATGGAGCTGTGGTGCGTGAACCGGGCGCCGGTCTTCTCGAGTTCCTTGACCAGCTCCGGCGCCACCTGGGCGAGCCTCTGCATGTAGCGGCTGTAACGCGTGTGCAGGACGCGGCCGCTGATGCGATCACCGGCTTTCCAGCCGTCGTCCTTCATCTCGGGCCGCTTGCGCAACATTTCACCGGTGACGGTGAACTCTTCGAACATGATCGGCGCAGGGCCCTTCTCGCGCGCCAGCTCGAGCGCCGTCTCCCAGCCGGCAATTGCCATCTCCCTCGACACGTCCTCGGTGAACTGCACCGACTCCGGCGAACCATAACGAAGCCGGAGCATGGCCATCGCCGATCCAAGACCGAGGAATCCCATGCCGTGGCGACGCTTGCGCAGAATCTCGTCACGCTGGCGCTCAAGCGGCAGTCCATTGATCTCGACGACGTTGTCGAGCATCCGCGTGAACACAAAGACGACGCGGCGATATTCGTCCCAGTCGAAGCGAGCTGTATCGGTGAAAGGATCGAGCACGAACTTCGTGAGATTCACCGAGCCCAGCAGGCAGGAACCGTAGGGCGGCAGCGGCTGTTCGCCGCAGGGGTTGGTGGCGCGGATGTTCTCCGCGAACCAGTTGTTGTTCATCTCGTTGACGCGATCGACCAGGATGAAGCCGGGCTCGGCGAAGTCGTACGTGGATGCCATGATCAGGTCCCACACGCGCTGCGCCGGCAGCTTCTTGTAGACGCGGCAGGCAACCTCGCCACGATCGTTCGTGACATAGCCTGCCGTCGCAGGCCAGTCGCGCCAGACGACCTGCTCCGATTCGCTCAGGTCGACATCGCCCTGCTCGACCTGCCTGGCATCGATCGGGAAGACGAGTGGCCAGGGCTGGTTGGCCTTGACCGCCCGGATGAAATCGTCGGTGATGAGCAGCGACAGATTGAACTGGCGAAGCCGGCCGTTCTCGCGCTTGGCGCGCACGAAATCGAGTACGTCCGGATGGATCACATCGAAGGTGCCCATCTGTGCGCCACGACGTCCGCCCGCCGAAGACACGGTGAAGCACATCTTGTCGTAGATATCCATGAACGACAGCGGACCGGAGGTGTAGGCTCCCGCGCCGCTCACGTATGCGCCTTTCGGGCGCAAGGTGGAGAATTCGTACCCGATGCCGCAACCGGCCTTCAATGTCAGGCCCGCTTCGTGGACCTTCTCGAGGATCGTGTGCATCGAATCAGCAATCGTTCCTGAAACGGTACAGTTGATCGTGGAGGTTGCCGGCTTGTGCTCCCTGGCGCCGGCATTCGACACGATGCGGCCAGCCGGAATTGCGCCCCGCCGCAGCGCCCACAGGAAGGTCTCGTACCAGGACTCGTGATCAGCCGGCGCCTCGACCTCTGCGAGCGCGCGGGCGATACGCTGGTACGTATCGTCCATCGTCTCGTCGATCACTTCACCGGTCTTCGACTTGAGACGGTATTTCTTGTCCCAAATATCGATGGAGGCTTCCTGGAAGGAAATACCCGGCGCCTTTGAACGATCGATCTGTACGGCCATTTTCATCGCGACACTGTCCCCCGAAACGACTGGCTCCCGAAGAGCCCTAATCCCCGTGCATCCTCTGGCCTAGCGAAGAAATTCCCGCTGCCGCGGCACCGGAAAGCCCAGAATGCGGCGGCACAAGATCTTGTGCCCACTCAAACGTAGGTTATGTCTCGTCAGCTGATCGCGTCAAGCCGATTTTCACCCGATGAGGCAGCTTTTAATCTTTTTAAATCAATTCGTTAACAAAAACGCCGGGGAAATCACTACACCGCGCACGCAACCTCTCGGAAGCATTGGAAAACACAATATCTAGTGGCATCGGCCACCAGCCGATCCCCTGGTTGTCCACAGGGTTTCCACACCCTTGGTGACGAATACGCGCCGCCATGAACCCGATATGATTCGCGCTCTCAAAATGCAGCAGCCAAAGCCGGCTCTGCTCAGACGAGGAAACTCGAAATATGTCCGTGCGTCACCAGATTGCCGCTTTTCTGCTGCTTGCTTTCAGCTCGACTGCCGCCGTGGCTGCATTGCCCTCGGTCGTCGGGGAGCAAAGTCTTCCCAGCCTCGCACCGCTGGTGCGCCAGGTGTCACCGGCCGTCGTCAGCATTGCCACCAAGGGCACGGTCGACACGCGCTCCAATCCGCTGATGGACGATCCTTTCTTCCGCCGCTTCTTCGGTGTGCCGCCTCAGCAGCGACAGCGTGAAGTTCGCAGCGCCGGCTCGGGCGTCATCGTTGACGCGAAGAACGGCTACGTCATCACCAATCACCACGTTGTCGACAACGCTGACGAGATCGAAGTCGTGCTGCGCGACAACCGCAGCCTCAAAGCGACCGTCGTCGGCTCCGACGAAGGCACTGACATCGCGATATTGAAATTGAGCGAACCCGGGAGGCTTACGCAGATCGCGCTTGGCAATTCGGATGGCGTACAGGTTGGCGATTTCGTCGTGGCCATCGGCAACCCCTTTGGCCTGCAGTCGACGGTTACCTCCGGGATCGTCAGCGCGCTCGGCCGCAGCGGCATCACGCAGGACGGCTACGAGGATTTCATCCAGACCGATGCGTCTATCAACCCAGGCAATTCAGGCGGCGCCCTGGTCAATCTCAAGGGCGAACTGATCGGCATCAATTCTGCGATCTTCTCGAACAGTGGCGGCAACATCGGCATCGGCTTCGCGATCCCGGTGAATATCGCCAAGTCGATCATGTCGCAGATCCTGCAATTCGGTAAAGTCCGGCGCGGTCTGCTTGGCGTGACTATCAGCGACTTCGGCGCGGATACCGCGAAGGCCTACGGCATGGACAGTGCCGAAGGAGCGTTGGTACAGGAAGTCGCTGCGGGCTCATCCGCAGAAAAAGCGGGGGTAGAGGTCGGCGACGTAATCGTTGCCGTCGACGGCGAGCAGATCTCGAATGCCGCCGAGCTGCGCACGACGATAGGCTTGAAGCGCAGCGGCGAGAAAATCCGCCTCGACGTCCTGCGCGAAGGCAAGCGCCAGACACTCACCGCCCTCCTCGACGAGCGGGAGACCGCGGCACAGATCGGCGCGGATGATATCCATCCCGGCCTGGAGGGCGCGGAACTTGCCAGCTACGACGGCTCGGGCGGCAGCTTCAACGGCCCGGCCGTGCTGGTGGCGTCAGTCGAGCCCGAAAGTCCGGCAGCGGCAGGCGGACTGCGCGCGAACGACATTGTCGTCGCCGTCAACCGCACGCGCGTACGCTCGGTGCAGGAATTCCGTGAAGCTGCGGGAGACCAGCGCCTGCTGATCCTGTCGATACGACGCGGAAACCGCGACCTGCTCGTGCAGATACGCTGAGGCGGCGACGCCTCAGCCCGCGGTCGCCTGCCCGCAGCCGGCGGGCGACCGACGGGCGGTCGGGCGTTCGATGTGAGCCAATACGCGACTGCGTTCGGCAGCGCTGAGGCGCGCGAGCCGGTCCATTCGCCGGAAAAAGCGCGACCAGTCGCGACCTTCACTTTCGAATATGACCCGCAGTACGTCCACATGTCGGTTGTAGGTGCTGGCCGCGCCGAATACCGCGTTGTTCAGCGGTCCGGAGAACCAGCGGTCGAAGTGCGGCGGCCCGGACCATGTTGCTCGCAGCCGCCGGTAGTTCTCACGCAGTCGCTCGAACGCCGTTGCCTTGGCAGCTCGCCGGGCCCCGGCTTCGCCGGGTCCGCGGTAGATCTGCCGCAACTCCCTGCGGGCGTCCGCCACGAGGTCCTGCACCAGCCGTTCACGATCGAGGCTCAGCGCATACCGGCACAATCCAGGCTGATCACCGCGAGTCTCCAGCCACAGCAGCATGCCCTCCTGCTCCACCAGCGAAGCGACGCCCTCGTTGAACGGCGTATCGCCTCGCGCGTAGACGCGCTGGTGCGCGAGCTCGTGGAAGATCAACCCGGCGATCGCCCGGTCCGACAGCGAAAGCACGGTGCTCAACAGCGGGTCCCGGAAATAGCCGAGGGTCGAATAAGCTGAAGCACCGATCACTGAGACATCGTTTCCGGCCTGTGCCAGCCTGGCGGCGTAAGCGTCAGCCGCGGTTTCGGCGAAGTAACCCCGATAAGTGACACATCCGGCCACCGGAAAACACCACTCCCTCAGTACCAGGGAAAATTCGGGGGCCGCGAACACGTTCCAGACCACTTGCGGGCGGTCGAGCATGACAACCGAGCGATAACTGCCGTTGTCCGGCAGCTCGAGCTCACGATGCGCGAAATCCAGCGCCGCCTGTGCAGCAGCAATGCCGGCTCGAAGCGAAGACGGTGTTGCTCCATCGGCCAGGACTTCAGCGACAGGCTCGCGCTGCCGCATCAACTGGATCTGGCCTGCCACGGCCTGGCGCAGGTAGGAAGAGCAGCCGCCAGTCGCCAGCGCGTCCAGTACGCAGATCAGGACCAGAGCGACGCGACCAGGCAACATGTTGCCGGCAGGATAACGGCTACAATCGCCCGATGCAGATCTACCTGGTCGGCGGTGCGGTTCGCGACCGCCTGCTCGGCATTGAAGCCGGCGAGCGGGACTGGGTGGTCGTGGGAGCGCGGCCCGACGAACTGGAGTCGCGCGGATACCGGCGCGTCGGTGCGAGCTTCCCCGTGTTCCTGCACCCTGAGACCGGCGAGGAATACGCCCTGGCGCGAACCGAGCGCAAGACGGGACCCGGTTATCACGGGTTCGAGATCCAGGCTGCGCCGGATGTCACCCTCGAGGACGACCTGCGCCGGCGCGACCTGACGATCAACGCGATGGCGCAGGACGACAAAGGCGCCGTGATCGATCCCTGGGGCGGCCGCCGGGATCTCGCTGCGAAATTGCTGCGCCATGTAAGCGATGCGTTCCGTGAGGATCCAGTGCGAATTCTGCGCGTGGCGCGCTTCGCCGCCCGGTATGCACCGCTCGGTTTCGCCGTGGCCGACGAGACGTTGGCCGTAATGCGCGAGATGGTCGTATCGGGCGAAGCCGCATCGCTGGTCCCGGAGCGCGTATGGCAGGAAACCGAGAAGGCGCTGGCCGAGCCGCGGCCCGATGTGTTTCTGCGCGTACTTCGCAACTGCGGGGCGCTCGCGATCATCTTTCCCGAAGTCGACGCATTGTGGGGGGTGCCGCAGCCAGCCAGGTGGCACCCGGAAATCGATACGGGCGAGCACTTGCTGCTGGCCCTGCAGGAGAGCGCCAGACTTGGCGCAACGACGCCGGCGCGATTCGCGGTACTCGTGCATGACCTCGGGAAGGGAACGACACCGCCTGCCGAGTGGCCGAAGCACATCGCCCACGAGGAACGCAGCGTCGCGCTCGTTGAGCAGCTTTGCGGGCGACTTGGCGCACCGGCACGCTACCGCGAACTGGGCGTGATCGTCGCAAGGCACCATGGCAATTTCGGACGCGCACTGGAAATGCGCCCTGCCACGATTCTGCGGCTGCTCGAGGATACGGATGCATTACGACGACCGGAGCGCTTCGATGAATTCCTGGCGGCCTGCGAAGCAGACGCTCGCGGCAGGCTCGGATTTTCGGACAGGCCCTGCCCGCAGGCAGCTCTGCTGCGCGCAGCTCTCGACGCGGCCCGCGAAGTAACGGCGGCAGATCCAGTAGCGCGTGGACTGGAAGGACCGGCCGTCGGCGAAGCGCTGCGCGAACTGCGGATCGCAGCCATCAAGCGCGTCAGGGATGCCTGGGCAGGAACCCCTGCAGACATCTAGAGACGGGAGCGCAGGTCGCGAAACCCGAAGCCGGGTGAGCGAGCGACACCGCGCGCGAGCGCCATGATCTTGCACCGCTCGCCCATCTCTCCCGGCAGCAAAAGCGTCTTGGCCTGCTGCAGCGCCCGCAGCGACGCTGCATCCTGGCGTCCCGCGAATTCCTCAAGTTCGATGTCGACACCCGCGTCGATGAGGAAATGCGCCTGGGTCGCGTAGCCAGCCACGTCGAGTCCGGCCCCGACGGCTGATGCCGCGAGCAGGGTGAAGTCGACCCAGGCAGTCATGTCCTGCAGGCCCGGATAAAGGAGCGCATCCCGATGTGCCCTGTGCCGGTAGTAGCAGAGGAAGGTTCCGTCGCGACGCTCAGGCAGGTAGTACTCGCTTCGCGTACAGCCGTAGTCGCCGATGAACACAGTACCTCGGCGCAGCGATCCGGCAACAGCATTGATCCAGCCCGGCAATCGCAGGCTGACTTCGCTCGTGTAACCGTCCGGCAACTGGCCGCCAGTGGCCTGCTCGATGGCCGCAACCGCAGCTGCCAGCCCAGCACTGGCATCAGCTTCAGCCAACTGGAACGTCCCACGCTTGATGCACACGCCGAGCGCCCGCGGTCCCGGTGCGCGGCGCACGAAACGCTCCACGGGCAACGCGTCGGCAACCTCGTTTGCGATCACCAGACCGTCGAATTTCGCCGCGGGAAGGCGATCGATCCACTCGACGCGGCGGGCGATATCGTCGCCCAGGTTCGCGAGGTACTCGCGCTGCCTTGTACGCAATTCAGCGCTGACCTCGAGGATAAGATACTTTTGTGGAAGTGCGTCCAGGGATGCCAGTCGCCCGAGCAAACCGTATGCGAGGGCGCCCGTTCCGGCACCGAATTCGAGCACGACGGGCTCGGGCAGTGCGGCAAGCAGTGGGGCGCTGGCCCGTGCCAGGCACCGCGCGAACACAGGCGAAATTTCCGGCGCGGTGACGAAGTCTCCGGCTGGCCCGAACTTCGTCGCCCCGGCGCTGTAGTAGCCGAGTGCCGGCTCGTACAGCGCAAGCTCCATATAGCGGGAGAACGGAATCCACCCGCCGGCTGCCGCGATTTCCTCACGGATACGACTGGCGAGTCTGGCGCTGTGTGCAAGCGCCTCCGTCGTCGGCTCTTCGAATAAGCTGGACATGGTGGTGTAATCTTACGTTTTAAGAGTCGAGCCCAGCGCCAGCAGCCGCGGCGCGAATCCGGACATGAGCGTCAATCGTCAATCCCTCGAAGGGAAGTGGGTCCTCATCACCGGCGCGGCCAGGCGCGTCGGTGCCAGCATTGCCCGCAGCCTGCACGACGCGGGTGCCAGCGTCGCGCTCCACTACCGCGACTCGGCGGGTCCTGCTGCCGAACTGGCGGCCGAATTCAACGCGAAGCGCCGCGACTCCGCCCTGCCGGTGGCAGCCGACCTTCTCGACCACACCGCCCTGCCGCGGCTTGTGGACGCCGTGGTCGGCCGCACCGGCCGACTCGACGTGTTGATCAACAATGCCTCGAGCTTCTATCCCACGCCCCTAGGCGCGGTAACGCCCGCCCAGTGGGATGACCTGGTCGGCACCAACCTGAAAGCTCCTCTCTTTCTGAGTCAGGCTGCATTGCCCCACCTGCGCGCAAGTCGCGGTGTGATCGTGAACCTCATCGACATCCACGCCGTACGACCGCTGCGCAATCACCCGGTCTACGGAGCGGCCAAGGCCGGGCTCGCCATGCTGACGCGATCGCTGGCCCGAGACCTCGCACCGGACATCCGGGTCAACGGCATCGCGCCAGGCGCCGTGCTCTGGCCGGATGACGGAATCGAGGAACGGACGCGGGATAGCATCATCCGCCAGATCCCGTTGCAGCGTGCGGGCTCCCCCGAGGACATCGCGGGCTGCGTGTTGTTCCTCGTGCGTGACGCTCCCTACGTGACCGGCCAGATCGTCACGGTGGACGGCGGGCGATCCATTGGGTGGTAAGGTCGCCGACGGCTCGGGCGGCTGAGCGCCGTGGTGCTTCCCGAGCGAGTAAGAGTTCCCCCAGCGAGGGAAGCACCGCGGCGCTCAGCCGCCCGAGCCGTCGAGCCGCGCCGCGGTCAATTCGCCCTCGCCAGCCCTGCGCTCGGACCATAACGCGAGCATCGTCTTCCCGTTGACCGGATGGCGCAGCGTGGGTGCGAGGTCGGCCAGCGGGCGCAGGACGAAGGCGTAGCGCAGGACATCACGGTGCGGCAGCCGTGGTGAATCGCTCACCGTGTCCCCGTGCAACAGCAGATCGAGGTCGAGCGTACGCGACGTAATGGCGCCTGCATCACGCTGCCGGTTGGCCTCGACATGCAGGCCTTCGAGGATGCCGATGACCGCATCAGGGCTGAGGGCGGTCGGCACGCGAACGACCATATTGAGGAAATCGGGTCCGTCGAAACCAACAGCGGCACTGCGGTAAACCGGGGAACCGTCCACCGTGCCGAAGATCTCCCGCAGGCGCCCCACCGCAAACCTCAGGTGGCGTTCCGGATCCAGGTTGCTGCCGATGCCGATATATGCGGCCGGCACGCCATTCACCGCGCGCCGCGCTCGATCGAGACGCCGACCTCGCGCGAGCCGCGAACGGCGAATGGCTTGCGGACGGTCACGCGGATCCACGGCACGCCGAATTCCGTCATCACCAGCGTCGCGATCCGCTCCGCCAGAGTCTCGATGAGCTGGCAGCCAGCAGCCCCCACGTCGGCCGCAACGCGCTTCGCCACGGTCTTGTAATTGAGCGTGGCATCGATGTGGTCACGTTTAGCAGCTTCGCGGATGTCGACGCCCATCTCGAGATCGATGCTGATGACCTGAGGCAGGCGCCGCTCCCATTCCCAGATTCCGATGATGGCGGTTACGCGGAGGTCCTTGAGATAAATCGTATCCACCTGGTCAATCCCTGCCCGCGCCTGGCGGCTCAAGTTGCTGCAGATCCCAGCGGGCTCGCGCCCGGATCGCAGCCACACCCGGCGTCGCATCGGCGTACCTGAATGCACCGGCGAGCGCCACCATCGCAGCATTGTCGGTGCAGAACTCGTGGCGGGGATAGTAAGCGCGCGCACCGCGGGCAGCGAGTTCGGCAGCAAGCCGTACGCGCAGGCTGCGATTGGCGCCAACGCCCCCGGCGACGACCAGCCTTTCGCGACCCGTGTGCTCCAGGGCACGCAGGCACTTGGCAATCAGCGTATCGACCACCGCGGCCTGGAAGCCGCAGGCAAGATCGGCGCGGTCCACCTCTGACATGCCACTGCCGCCGAGTTCGCGGGCGGTGAGCGCAACGGCGGTCTTCAGTCCGCTGAAGCTGAAATCCAGACCGCGGTTGATCATCGGGCGGGGAAAGTCGAAACGGCCCGTCCGGCCCGTGTCAGCGATCCGTGCCAGCTGTGGCCCCCCCGGATAAGGCAATCCCAGCATCTTGGCGGTCTTGTCGAAGGCCTCACCGGCCGCGTCGTCGAGCGTCTGGCCGAGCACGCGGTAAAGCCCGACCCCGGTCACGTCGACGAGCATCGTGTGCCCGCCCGATACCAGCAGCGCAACGAACGGGAAATCCGGCGCATCCGGCTCAAGCAGCGGGGCCAGCAGGTGCGCCTCCATATGATGCACGGCGATCGCCGGGATCCCCCAGGCAGCAGCCAGGCCCGTCGTGACGGTTGCCCCGACGAGCAAGGCGCCAATGAGCCCCGGCCCGGCCGTATAGGCGACTGCGTCGAGGTCCGCGGGCCGACAGGCTCCGGTTGCCAGCGCGTCCTGCACCAGGGGCAGGAGCTTGCGGATGTGGTCGCGGGAGGCCAGTTCCGGCACAACGCCGCCGTAGGGCGCGTGGGTCGCCACCTGGCTGTAGATGCGGTGGGCAAGCAGCCCTTTGCGCCGGTCGTAGACCGCCACGGCTGTCTCGTCGCAACTGGTCTCCACGCCCAGGATTGTGAGGGAACCGCCAGCCATCGAGTGCTTTGCAACCAGCCCGGAAGTGGCTATATTGTGCGGCCTTCACCGGCCGAGCGCCGGTTTTTTTCGCCCGCCGGCCACGGTCCGAGGATTACGAACTTGCCCAGCGTACGCGTCCGAGAGAACGAGCATTTCGATGCCGCCCTGCGCCGCTTCAAGCGCGCCTGCGAAAAGGCCGGCGTCCTCACGGAGCTGCGTCGCCGCGAGTTCTACGAGAAGCCCACGCAGGAGCGCAAGCGCAAGCGCGCCGCCGCCGTGAAGCGCCAGCTGAAACGCTCGTCGCGGGAAACCAACCGCCGCCGTCGGCTGTACTGATCGCGTAGCCGCACCCGGGCATGTCCCTCAAGGCCCGCATCAACGACGACATGAAGGCCGCCATGCGCAGCGGGGACAAGCTGCGCCTCGGCAACATCCGCATGCTCATGGCTGCAGTCAAGCAGCGGGAAGTCGACGACCGTCGCGAGATGGCGGACCCCGACGTCCTCTCGATCGTCGAGAAACTCATCAAGCAACGCCGCGAGGCCGCCACGCAGTTCGCAGCGGCCGGCCGTAGCGACCTCGAAGCCAAGGAACTGGATGAAGCGCGGCAACTCTCCGAGTACCTGCCCGTCCAGCTTGCCGAGACCGAAGTCGCGGCGCTGATCGAAGCCGCCATCCAGGCCACCGGCGCCGCCGGGATCAGGGACATGGGCAAGGTCATCGGTGCCCTGCGCCCGCAGATCCAGGGGCGGGCCGACATGGGCGCCGTCAGCGGCCTGGTCAAGGCCCGTCTCGGCGGCTGATCCCGGCCCAACCGCGGGCCGCGTGGACGCCCGCCGGCGGCCGCCGTATTCTGGCGGCGCTACCGCGTCGATTATTCCAATCCCAAAACGATGCCCGGACGAATTCCGCAGCACTTCATCGATGAGCTGATGCAGCGCGCCGACATCGTCGAGATCGTCGGTTCACGTGTACAGCTGCGCAAGGCGGGTCGCGAATACAAGGCCTGTTGCCCCTTTCACGGTGAGAAAACCCCCTCCTTCACGGTGAGCCCCCACAAGGGCTTCTTCCACTGCTTCGGCTGCGGCGCCCACGGGACGGCGCTCGGCTTCCTGATGGAGTACGACCGCCTCGATTTCGTAGCGGCCGTCGAGGCGCTGGCAGAGCACCTCGGCCTGGAGGTGCCCCGCGAGGCGGATGGCCGGGAGCTACAGGCCCCGCTCGCACCGCTGTATGACGTGCTGGCCCGTGCGGCGACTGCTTTCGAGGCCGTCTTGCCCAGGCACGAATCCGCCGTCGGTTACCTGAAAGGTCGCGGCCTGGACGGTGAGACGGCCCGGCAGTTTCGCATTGGCTATGCGCCGGCCGCGTGGGACTCGCTGCTCGGCCAGTTTGCCGAAGCAGAGCAGGCCCACCTGCTGGCGGCGGGACTCGTGATTGCCCGCGATGGCGGCGGTCACTACGACCGCTTCCGCGACCGCATCATGTTTCCGATCCGCGACAGCCGCGGGCGCGTCATCGGCTTTGGCGGGCGCGTGCTCGGCAGCGGCGAACCGAAATATCTCAATTCACCCGAGACGGCCGTCTTCCACAAGGGACAGGAGCTGTACGGACTGTACGAAGCCAGGCAGGCGGAGCGGCGGCTTGCGCGACTGCTCGTCGTCGAAGGCTACATGGACGTCGTCTCGCTGGCACAGCACGGCGTCCGCGACGCCGTCGCTACGCTCGGAACCGCGACCACCGGGGAGCATGTGCGCCGGCTGTTTCGCGTCGTCCCCGAAATCGTCTACTGCTTCGATGGTGACCGCGCGGGTCGAGCCGCAGCCTGGCGCGCGCTGCAGGTCTCGCTGCCGGAGATCCGCGACGGTCGCCAGATCCGCTTCCTCTTCCTGCCCGATGGCGAAGACCCGGACTCCCTCGTCCGCAAGGAAGGCGCGGCAGATTTTGCGGCCCGTATCGCCGGCGCGATGCCGCTGTCGGACTACCTGCTCGAAGAATTGCGGCGACAGGCCGGATCGGAATCTCTCGACGGACGCGCACGACTGGCCGAACTGGCACGGCCGTTGCTGGCCCTCGTGCCTGCGGGTGTCTACCGCGAGCTGCTGACCGATCGGCTGTCAGCCGAGGTCGGCTTGAAACCGGAGCGACTCCAGGCCGCGCTGGGGGGGCCTGCAGAGAGCGCCCGGCCGCGACCGGCGGGAGCCGGCGGTCGTCGCAGCCTGGTTGCCCAGGTCATTGCCCGGCTCATCAGCAATCCGGCGCTGGGTGCCGAGGTCACAGTACCGGCCGGCCTCAAGGCGGTTCAGGTGAAGGGTATCGACCTGCTGCTGGAACTGCTGGAACTGACGCGCAGCAGCCCGGGTCTGACCCCGGGCGCACTGCTGGAGCGTTTTCGTGATCGACCGGAAGCCCCGCATCTGCAGCAGCTCCTCGTGACCGAAGTCGAACTCGGCGCCGACGCAGCGAAGAAGGAACTGACCGACGGCCTCGCCCGGATACTGGCCAGCGATCGCAGCGAGCGCATGGGGGTCCTCTTCGCCAAGGGTGAAAACCTGACACCGGCGGAAAAGGACGAACTCCGGCAGTTGCAGGGCAACGCAGCGCCGAGCGTTAGGTAAAGAAAGCCTGTCGCCTGCCGATACCGCTAATGGCAGCCGGGCACCGCGATTGGCGGCTGGATTCAGCCACTTGTCGCACGGTTCCGAACTGGCTTGATGCAAGCCCCGTGCCATGAATCGGCGCGGGTTTTCTGTGGATGGGCCCGAACCCGAACCCTATAATGCCGCGTTTAGCGCCTGAGCTGAGGTACGACGGTGCACGATTTTCCCGAGAACGCCGCAACTGCGGAACAGCAGTCCCAGCTCAAACTCCTGATCGCCCGCGGCAAGGAACAGGGCTACCTGACCTATGCCGAGGTCAACGATCACCTGCCCAACGATATCGTCGATCCGGAGCAGATCGAAGACATCGTCAACATGATCAACGATATGGGGATCACCGTCTACGAGAAGGTCCCCGACGCGGATGCGATCCTGCTGTCCGATGTTCCCGTCACGAGCGACGAGGAAGCTGCGGAGGAAGCCGCTGCAGCGCTGGCCACGGTAGACAGCGAATTCGGCCGTACGACCGATCCCGTCCGCATGTACATGCGCGAGATGGGGACCGTCGAACTGCTCAACCGCGAAGGCGAAATCCGCATTGCCAAGCGCATCGAGGAAGGCCTGGACCAGGTGAAGCGCTCCGTCGCCTTCTTCCCGCCATCCATCGACGCAGTGGCCGCCGCCTACGAACCGGTGAAGGTCGGCGAAGCGCGTCTGCAGGACGTGCTGACCGGTTTCCACGACCCGAACCAGCCGGAGGAAGTCCTGCCGGCCAGCGCCCGCGAGCCGGTCGAGGAAGATGCCGATGAGAATGGCGAAGGCGAGGCAGAAGACCAGGGCCCGGATCCGGCAGAGGCCGATCGGCGCCTGAAGTCCATCTTCCGCCACCAGAAGAAGGTCCTGGCGGCAATCGAGGCCAACGGCCCGAACCACAAGACCACGATGAAGGCGCGGGAGAAGCTGACCAGCGAGGTCATGGAACTGAAGCTGGCACCGAAGCTCTTCGACATGCTCAGCAACCGGCTGCGCGAATGCGTCGAGTCCATCCGCGGCCAGGAGCGGCGGATCATGCAGCTTTGCGTGCGCGATGCCGGCATGCCGCGCAAGGATTTCCTGACTACGTTCCCGCAGAACGAGACGGCAACGAACTGGGTCGACAAGCACATCCGCGCCAAGCGGAAGCATTCCTCGGCACTGGGCAAGCTCAAGGAGGACATCGTCCGCTGCCAGAAGAAACTTCAGCAGATCGAAGCCGAGACGCACCTGTCCATTGCCGACATCAAGGAAATCAACCGCCAGATGTCGATCGGCGAGGCGAAGGCCCGCCGCGCGAAGAAAGAAATGGTCGAGGCGAACCTGCGCCTCGTCATCTCCATCGCGAAGAAGTACACCAACCGCGGCCTGCAGTTCCTGGACCTCATCCAGGAAGGGAACATCGGCCTCATGAAGGCCGTCGACAAGTTCGAATACCGTCGCGGCTACAAGTTCTCGACCTACGCGACCTGGTGGATCCGGCAGGCCATCACGCGCTCGATCGCCGACCAGGCGCGGACCATCCGCATCCCGGTGCACATGATCGAGACCATCAACAAGCTCAACCGCATCTCGCGGCAGATGCTGCAGGAGATGGGCCGCGAGCCGACGCCGGAAGAATTGGCCGTGCGCATGGAAATGCCGGAGGACAAGGTCCGCAAGGTGCTGAAAATCGCCAAGGAACCGATCTCGATGGAGACACCCATCGGCGATGACGAGGATTCACATCTGGGCGATTTCATCGAGGACACGGCGATCGCCTCGCCGCTCGATTCTGCGACGACCGAGGGTCTCAAGGAAGCCACCCACAACGTGCTGGCCGGCCTCACGCCGCGCGAGGCGAAAGTCCTGCGCATGCGCTTCGGCATTGACATGAATACCGACCACACCCTCGAGGAGGTCGGCAAGCAGTTCGATGTCACCCGCGAGCGCATCCGCCAGATCGAGGCGAAGGCGCTGCGCAAACTGCGCCACCCCTCGCGCAGCGACCAGCTACGCAGCTTCCTGATCGAAGACTGAGCCTTCAGGCGGCGAAGCCGCGCTGCAGATTCCTGGTTCTCCTCACCTTTCGCTGATCGGTAGACCCAGGCCCGCTCCGCACGGTTGAACGGCATTTCCTCGCGATTCATGGCGAAGAAGTACTGACGGAAAAACTCGCCGATTTCTTCGAATACGTCGGGGAACCGCCCGATCACCGGATAATTGCGGTGGATGGCATGCTTGGTCTGGGTCTTGTCGATCACACAGAATGCTGCGATCGCGCCCAGCCCGAGCTCAAAAACGAACGCGTATGCGAACAGGTCAAGTATCTGACTGACGAGGCCCATGACGAACCCCCTTTCGTGACAACAACCCGGTGAGCGCGCCGCTTACCCTGACCGCCTCAGGCCGATCTCGAGCGGATAATGATCCGAGCCTACGTCCGGGCCACGGGACAAGCGTGTCATCTCGAGCCCTGGATCGCGTAACGCGTGGTCGATCTGTATCTGCGCAACCGGCCAGCGCACAGGCCAGGTGCCCAGCAGTCCGAATTCCCGCCACCCGTCGACCATCCCGGTTACTTCGAGGAAATCCCGCAGCGCCGGGGAGAACACGGTCGCATTCAAGTCGCCGACCAGAAGACGCGGAATGCCGGCCGGCTCGCTGGCGCGGAGCAGGCCGGCCAGCATCTGCAGCTGGCGGTCGCGCTGCCGGGCCCGGTAGGGAGTCGTTGGCGAAACGAGATGCACGGCGCCAAACATCACCTCGCCTCCCGGCAGGCGCAGCTTCGCCAGCAAGTTGGAGCTGCCTCGCACGCCGAGATCGGTCCAGCGCGCATCATCGAGCGGGTACTTCGAGAAAACCCCGAGACCCCAGGCGGTAGGGCGATCGAGCGACAGCCAATGAGGATATCGCTCCATCACGGGTCGCAGCTCACGCATCCAACGTGGCGTCAGCTCTGACAACGCCACGACGTCGGCATCGGAGGCGGCGAGGTATCGGCGTACGTCCTCGTAGCGGACATTCCGATGCTGCAGATTCAGCGAAATGACACGCGTCTCCAGCGAGGATGGCGCTGGCGGCGACGGCTGGATAACGTGGGGCAACAGGTACGGACAGACGTACCAGAGATTCGGCAGCGCGAAGACTGCTGCGACCAGCGCAGGTGCCCAACGACGCCAGGCAAGGAAGGCACTGGCAACGATGACCAGCGCCAACAGGTACTGGGCACGAAAGTGCGATGCCGTTTCACCGACCCAGGCATAGCGGGCGAACTGCGCGACTGTCGTCGCAGTCGCCAGCCCGATCAGGGCAGCCGACAGGACCAGCTGGACGGCGCGTTCGCCCCGGGCGCCTTCCTGGTGATGGTCAGCCCCGCACACGGCGCACCACGCTTGCCACTGGTTCAGTCATCGTCGGATTCAGTATAGAAGGTCACCCGGCTGGATATCGGCAACCTGGCGCTGGTAGCTGAGGGTGCACGCCCGCCGGGACAGGAACCGGTTCCAGGAACCCTCGCCCGCGATCACTGTGACCGCCGTCTCGAAAAATCAGAGCTGGCGATAGATCCAGCCGAGGCAGAGTACCGTATAGAGCAGTACGAGGGGCTCCGCATTGCGCGACAGGCTCGTGGCAAGCGACCAGTTGCCGCCTGCGCGCGGCAGAATCGAGCGCGGCACGACGGCCGGAGTCGCTGCCTGCCACTGCGCGCAACGCTCGCCGAAGAGTCGGCGGAGTTTGCGATCCTCGTATTCAATCGCGGCCGGGTAGAAAAAGAACCAGAAGACGACTGCAACCGGAGCAGCCCACCACTGGCCACTCGCAATGACGAAGCCTGCGAGCAGCAGCAGGTTTCCCGTGTACAGCGGATGGCGCACCAGGGAATAGGGGCCGTCGGTAGCGAGCTGCTGGTTCTTCATGATGAAACCGGATGCGTACAGCCGGATCATGGCCCCAAGCGCTGAAAGCACTGCGCCCGCAACGAACAACCGCTGCTCTGGCATCGCGAAGACTGCAAAGACCGGCATCAGCAGCAGCCCGAAACCCTGGCGACCGACTTCGCTGTAACGCCATTCGCGCAGGTAATGGGCGGGTCCGCTGAGCGGCGGCAGATCCTTTGTCCTCTGACCCATTTTCCGGCCGGTTCCTGTCACTTTTGCGGGTTGGCGACAGTAACAGAATCGCCGCGGCTCGGTCACGCAGGAAGGACCATGGCCGGTACCCGCTGCTAGAATCGCCGCGCCGCTCCCCCTACGGGCGCGGTCAGCATGCGCTGGGCCTGTAGCTCAATGGTTAGAGCAGGAGACTCATAATCTCTTGGTTCCAGGTTCGAGTCCTGGCGGGCCCATGCCCTTTCATAAAAGTCTGGATACCTACCGCAAGATGCAAGCATATGTACCCGCGACCCTCGGCCCGATTGAACTGGCGCCGGGGATCGAGCGCATCAACGCGCTGTGTTTCCTTTTCGCCGCGCTCGTCAGCATCGGGCTATTCACCTATTTCTCGGCACTTACGCCCTACGTGCTCGACGTACACCTGGGCGTGCCAAAGTCCGAGCACGGCAGGATCTCCGGTCTGCTGCAAACCTGGCAGGAAATCGCCCTCCTCACGACCACCGGTATCTGGGGTGTACTGTCGGACCGCCTGGGACGCCGCATCCTCTACATCACCAGCTTCTTTCTGATAGCGGTCGGCTACACGCTCTACGCGTTTGCGACCACCCCGACGGAACTGCTCGTCTGGCGCGCGCTCATCGGCGTTGGGATCGCAGGAAGCGCAGCGATGTTGACTACGGTCCTGGCCGACTATCCGCTGAACAGTTCGCGCGGCAAGCTGACCGGCACGGCGTTTCTGCTGAACGGCGTGGGCTCGGTGATATTTTTTCTCGGCCTCACGAAACTGCCCGGCGTCTACGAGAGCTTCGGAGCCTCACCGCTATGGGCTGGCCGGTATGCGCTGCTGACGGCGGCCGGTATTGGGGTCATCACGGCTATCGTGCTCTTCGGCCTGAAGCCAGGGTTGCCGGACCACGTCGAGAAGCGCGTTCCATTGATGCAACTGCTCAAGGTCGGAATCGCTGCCGCCCGGAAGCCGCGCATCGCGTTGTGCTACATCGGCGCTTTCGCTGCACGGGCCGACATGGTCATCATCACGATTTTCATGGGCCTGTGGGTCGCGCAGTCGGCCAGTGCTGCGGGCCTTTCGGCATCGGAAAGTACAGCGGGTGTCGGCATGGTGGTCGGCATTACCCAGGCATCAGCCCTGGCGTGGGCACCGGTGATCGGCTGGATCGGCGATCGCATCGACCGTGTCAGCGTCATCGCGATTTCCTTCCTGCTCGCGGCGGTCGGCTACGGATGGTTTGCCACGCAGGAGGATCCGACGTCAGGGGCTGCGATCCCCTCGCTGATACTCCTCGGCTGCGGGCAGACCAGCGTCGCGCTAGCGACAACCCTGCTGCTCGGCCAGGAAGCCCCGGAGCAGTACCGCGGTTCGGTGTTCGGGCTGCAGAACCTCTGCGGCGGCTTCGGCATCCTCGCCATTTCATTCGGCGGCGGCATTCTCTACGACAGGGTGGCCCCGACGGCGCCGTTCTTAGCCGTTGCCATTGCCAACTGCGTCATACTCCTGCTTGCCCTGTGGCTGAAGTTATTCGAGCGAACCGCAGTCCCGAACGACGCTAGCCGGTGACGGCGCCCCTGCCGAGGTACTTTCTGAGCTGCTGAATGGCGAGGGCTTCAGCCCCGGAGGGACGGCCTGCCATTGCCCACAGGAATAGAACCGTGGCGACATAGGTTGCACCGCCGGCGAGCACGAAACCGAATAGCTGTGCGAGACCGGCAAGCCCCGGATGCAGATCCCCCGCAGTCGCCTGGAGTTGGACGATCACCAGATGCATCGCGGCGCAGGCCAGTACTGGCCGCCATATCCGCCGCCACCAGAGTGCCGGCGACAGATCCATCGCCCAGCGCAGAATGCCCAGCTGCAGGGGCAGGCTCACACAGGCCGCGGCGATGTAGCCCCAGGCTGCACCCTCGATCCCTATCTCCCGGACGAACAGCGTCATGGACCCGAGCAGCACGGTGGCCTGTACGGCCCCAAGCCAGACGAGAATTCGCGGCTGGCCCAGCGCGAGGTAGACGGCGCTGGCACCGGAACCGAGCAGCGATATCGACGAGCCCAAGGCCAGCAACTGCACCAGCGAGATCGACTCGGTCCATTGCGGGCCGAAGAGGACCGGCACGAGTGAAGGCGCCGCCGACGCCGTGCCGATCACAAGCGGCATCGCGATCAGCGCCGTCATGCCGGCAACGGCCAGGTAGCTGCTCCTTACCAGGGCGCGGTCCCCAGCCATGCGCGAGTAACCTGGAAACAGCGCGCGGTCGATCGGCGCCGTAAGGTTGGCGTGGGTGAGGGTTGCCAGCTCATACGCCAGCATAAAGAGGCCTACGGCACCGGGTCCCACGAAGCGGCCGATGATGACCGTGGACATTCGATGGCGAAGGAAGTACATCGCGTTGTCGATCACGAGCCACTTCGAGAAATCGAACAGCTGCCTTGCTCTTGCCAGGGACCAGCGCGGCCGATAGCTCTCCATGGCGTAACTCGCCACCAGGCCGGTCAGGCTCGCGGCCAGAATCCCCGCCGCGAGCGCCCAGTAGCTGCGGAACTCATAAGCCAGGAGCCCGGCGACAACGCACTGCACGACTTTCCTGGTGACCGTGAAGGCGAAATCGCGAGCGAATTCGAGATTGCGCCGGAAGTTGACGATGCCGATGTTCTGCGCCCCATCGAGCAGCGCACCGAGGGCAAGAGCAAACACGATGGGCGCCAGCCGGGGATCGTCGTAGAAAGCGGCGGCAGGCCAGGCGAAGAGGCACAGCAGCAGCGCAAGACTGAGCCCCAGCAGCTGGTTCAGGGTCCAGGCGGTGTCGTATTCCTCCCGGCCCGCCTGCTGGTTCTGGATCAGTGATACTTCGAAGCGGAAGCTGGTCAGCAACTCCAGCGCGGCAACCAATGCCGTGCCGAGCGCAACCAGGCCGAAGTCGGCGGGCACCAGCAGCCGGGCAAGGATGACCGTGCTGGCGAAACCGAGCAGGGTCACCGACAGCCGCATTGCGACCATCCATACGGCGCCGCGCGCGACCCTGCCTTTGATTTCCCGGCTCATTGAGTCGCAGGAATATCGATCAAAACCTTGCCACGCGCCCTGCCCGTCTCGACGTAGCCGATGGCATCTGCGGTCTCGCCCAGCCAGTACCGCCGGTCGATGACCGACCGAAGCTGTCCTGCCGCATGGAGCCCGGCAATCGCCTGCAGATCTGCCGCGTTCATGTCCGCCAGGATGCCCTCGAAGCGCTGGCTCACGAACGGATCGAGCAACCGTGCCTGCACCGGCCGCACCAGCGGATCGAGCCAGTTACCCATGCTCGCGCTGCCTATCATGACGAGTACGCCATCCGGCTCGAGGACCCGACGATAGTCAGCCAGGGAATGCGTGCCGACGTTGTCGATGATCACATCGTAACGCTCCGCTCCGGCCGTGAAGTTCGTCGTCGTGTAGTCGATCACACGGTCGGCGCCCAGCGATTGCACGAGCTCGACGTTGCGGGAGCTGCAGACCCCTGTCACCTCGGCGCCCCAGGTTTTCGCGATCTGCACCGCGTAGGTTCCGACGCCACCGGAAGCGCCATTGACGAGCACCTTCTGGCCCGGCTTCATGCGAGCCTTGTCGCGCAGGGCCTGAATTGCGGTTACTGCAGCGATCGGCATGGCCGCCATGTCGGCGAACGATGCGCCCGGCGGAATTTTCGCCACGCCTCGCTGGGCGCGAACCAGGATGTACTCGCCGAAGGATCCGCTCGACGCTCCGAACACGCGTTCCCCGGGCACGAAACCCCTGACGCCGCTGCCGACGACTTCGACGACGCCGGCGAAATCGGCACCCATGCGGATGGCAGTCGGGGTGCCGAGCCCCGAGAACAGCCGCATGAGATAGGGCTTGCCGCGCAGATAGTGCGAGTCGAGTGGATTGACCGACGCCGCGTGAACACGAACGAGGAACTGGTCTTCGGCGGGAACCGGCTTGGCAATCCGCTCGAGTGCCAGCACTTCAGGCCCGCCGTAACAGCGGTAAACGATCGCGTCGATGTGCTCGGCGCCGGCGACCAGCGGCTCCGGGCGTCCACAGGGCGCGTCGTAACCGACGGCAATCACGACCGCGAGGAGCAGCACGGCGACTACGGCGAGCGCCCCGAACAGAAACTGCCGTAACCTGGGCATGGCCGGATCTCCTCAGCGGATGAGGCGGCGGCGAATGAACCCGGTCGCCAGAAGATAGCCGCCGGTTGCATAGGCAGCCAGCACGGCCGCATGCAACGCCAAGTCGTCGACCGGCATACCCGCAACCAATGGACGAATCAGGGCGACCGCATGCGACAGCGGCAGCACGTTCACTATCCACTGGGCGAACTCCGGCAGCGCGCCCACGGGGTAGAACACGCCGCTGAAGATGAACATCGGCGTAATGAGCAGCGTGACGTAGTAGTTGAAGAAGTCGAACGAGGGCGCCAGCGAACTCACGAAAATCGACGGACCCGCAAAACACAGCCCGACCAGGAAAAAGACGGGAATTGCCCAGAGCGCAGACCAGCTAGTGACGGCACCCATCAGGGTTGCCACCAGCAGGATCGGTATGCCGACGATGAGCGACTTGGTCGCGCACCAGAGCATCTCGCCGGCAACGATGTCGTCCACCTCCAGCGGGGTCGCGAGGATTGCATCATAGGTTTGCTGGTGCACCATTCGCGTGAAGACGGAGTACATGCCCTCGAAGGCTGCGCCGTTCATCGCCGATGAGGCGAGCAGCCCCGACGCCAGGAACGTGAGGTAGGGCATGCCGCCCACGTCGCCGATGAAGCGGCCCAGGCCGTAGCCGAGTCCGATCAGATAGACGAAAGGCTCTCCGAAGGTCAGGAAGAGCCCCGCGACCATCAGCTTCCGCCAGACCAGCAGGTTGCGCAGCCAGACCTTGAAGGCCCCCGCCCTCGGCCGGGGGAATGCGAAATCCATCGCGAGCATCGTCATAAAGCGCCCTCCTGGCGGGCCTAGTCGCGCAGTTCGTGGCCGGTGAGCCGCAGGAACACGTCTTCCAGCGTCGAGGGCCGGTGCATGCAGATCATCTCGGGTCGCTGCTTGAGGCGGCCAAGCACGCCGTCGAGGTCATTCGTGTACGCGTAGCGCATCTCGCCCACTCGCTCCAGCCGCACGCCGGGATGACCGGCCAGCAACGCCTCGGCTTCGTCGCCCAGGCTGTGCACCTCCACCACGCTCGACTCGACGTGGCTCGCAATCAGGGTCCGCGGCGCGCCCCGCGCGACGATGCGGCCTTCGTCGATGATGACCAGCTCGTCGCACAACCTTTCGGCTTCATCCATGTAGTGGGTCGTGAGCAGCAGCGTCTTGCCCGAGTTGCGGAGTGAACGCAGGCGGTTCCAGATCATGCGGCGCACCTGCGGGTCCAGGCCGGTCGTCGGCTCGTCAAGCAGGATCAACTCCGGGTCGTTGATCAGTGCACGTGCGATCGTCAGCCGTCGCTTCATGCCGCCCGAGAGCGACCGGATCGGGTCGTCGGCGCGGTCCTCCATCTCGATGAACGAAAGCAATTCCCTGATCCGCGGCTCCACGAGAGCTGAACGTACCCCGAAATAACGGGCGTATATGCGCAGGTTCTCTGACACCGTGAAATCGGGGTCGGCGTTGTCCGACTGCGGGACGACACCCGTCCGGGCACGGATCGCCCGCACGTTCGCCGCGACCGGCAGGCCGAATACGCTCAATTCACCGCTGGTTGGTGGCGACTGCCCCAGCAGCATCCGCAGCGTCGTGGTCTTGCCGGCACCATTGGGCCCCAGGAATCCGAAACAACCGCCGGGCGGTATCTCGAGATCGATGCCGGCCACGGCGACCCGCGGCCCGAAATGTTTCACGAGACCGCGGGCGACGATGACGGGCTCACGCCGGGCGGCGGCAAGATTGGAATCGTTCATGAATAACGCCCTGCGGGCTCGACTGTAGCAGCGACCAGGCAGGCGTCAGTATAGGCGGTGGCCCCGGGGGGCGAGCGCAGCAACGTTCCTGCCGCCGCGCGAGCCGCGCTTGTCCGCGGCCTGGAAAGAATCCTAGGTACCACGCACGCGGGTCGCCGTGACTCGACTCACAGTCGAGCCAAGAATCTGCAGAATTGGGGAATGCGTCAGCCTGCCTGTGCCGGCGCGGCGGTGCGCGTGGTGCGATAGCCCCAGCGGCCTGCACGACGCTCGTTCAACTGGCCGACGATCTGTTCGGCCGAGTGCTTTACACCCGTCTGCGTGCCCTGGAGATAGCCGTTGATCGCGTTGACACCCTGGCGAATGGTGTAGCGGTACCAGTTCTTGCCGGCTGCGCCCAGCGGCGGTTCGGCGCGTTCGATCGCAACCAGCCGGAAAGGCTCCGGTTGCGCTGAAATCTTGCCCGGCGGTGGCGGCGTGGGAAACTTCTCGAGTACCGTGGTGACCCGCACCGGGGCCGGCTTCGGCACGGGCCTGGCAACCGCCTTCGCGGCGGTCACCGGCTTCGCGGCCTTTTTCGCGGGTTTGGCCCTGACGGTCGCCGCAGGCTTGCGGGTGGTCGCCTTGCGCGGCTTGGATTTCGTCTTGGCGCTTGCCATTGCGATTGCCTTTTTCCGGCTGTCTCGCCGAATTGCTGTTCAGGACCGCAACGGCGCCATTTGACAGAACGCGCGAGCGGTCGTCGCCGGGGGCCACCCCTGCGGGGGGCCAGCGCCCGGTCGGCGTGACTGGAGCGCGGTACTGAAGAACGGCGCGGAAGATACCCGCGACCGGGCCGCAGCGCAAGAAAACACGAGGCAGGGTATTGATCCTGAATGGCTTTTCCAGCCGGAGCGAGACGGTGGGCCCCGACCCTTGCGCGGCCGCCCTCAACCCTTGGACGGCTTCGGCCCGAACAGGGCATCCAGTTGGTCCCGGGCGGCCTGGGCCGTAGCCGCGGCTGCTGCATCGAACGCCCCCGGGCGCGGCTTGAACCAGTCGCAGAAATTCGCCTGCTCCTTGTTCCTGACCTCTTCCGCGTCGTCCTGGCTGCACTGCCTGACCGTGCGCCTGTCCCAATACCGGCACAGGCGGCAGACGTGCAGTTCGGCACGACAGGCCGGGCACTCTTCCTTGCGGCGGAGCGGAAGCGAGATCCCGGCCAGCGTTCCGCCGCAGCGCCAACAGACGAGATCGTGGCCCATGCGGCCAGTATAATGCGCCGCTTTCCGCCACCCCCCCTCCCCCATGACCGATGCACCGCGCCTGCGCAACATCGCCATCATCGCGCACGTCGATCATGGCAAGACCACACTCGTCGACCAGCTGCTGAAACAGTCCAGCACGCTCGACGAGCGCTTCGTGCTGCCCGAGCGGGCCATGGACTCCAACGACCTCGAGCGCGAGCGCGGCATCACCATCCTCGCCAAGAACACGGCGATCCGCTGGAACGACTGGCGCATCAATATCGTCGACACACCCGGCCATGCCGACTTCGGCGGCGAAGTCGAGCGCGTCCTGTCGATGGTCGACTCCGTGCTGCTCCTCGTCGATGCCGTCGATGGGCCGATGCCGCAGACGCGTTTCGTCACACAGAAAGCGTTCGCCCGCGGTTTCACGCCGATCGTCGTGATCAACAAGATAGACCGTGACGGAGCACGCCCCGACTGGGTGCTCGACCAGACCTTCGATCTGTTCGACCGCCTCGGCGCCACCGACAGCCAGCTCGATTTCCCGGTGATCTTCGCCTCAGCGCTGAACGGCTATGCCGGGTCCACCGCTGACGTGCGCTCGGGCGACATGACCTCCCTCTTCGAAGCCATCATCCGCCATGTGCCACCGCCGCCCGTCGATCTTGACGGCACGCTGCAGCTGCAGGTCTCGAGTCTGGACTACGACAGCTATGTGGGCCTGCTCGGCATCGGTCGGGTGACTCGTGGCACGGTGACGACCAACACCGCGGTCAGTGTCGTCGATACGGGCGGCGGCGTACGCCAGGCGCGGCTCGGCGAACTCTACGGCTTCATGGGCCTGAAGCGCCTGCTGGTGCAGTCCGCCGCTGCCGGCGACATCGTGGCTTTCAGCGGTATCGAGGACCTGCACATCTCCGACACCATCTGCGAGCGCAACACGCCCGCGGGCCTGCCGCCCCTGCAGGTCGACGAGCCCACGATCAGCATGACCTTCCAGGTGAACAAGTCGCCGTTCTCCGGGAAGGAAGGCAAGTACCTCACCAGCCGCCAGATCCGTGCCCGGCTCGACCAGGAGCTGCTGCACAACGTGGCGCTGCGCGTCGAGGAGACGGACGACGCCGACAAGTTCAAGGTCTCCGGCCGCGGCGAACTGCACCTGTCGGTGCTGATCGAGAACATGCGCCGCGAGGGCTACGAACTCGCCGTGTCGCGCCCCGAGGTCATCGAGCATGTCATCGACGGGGTCGTGTGCGAGCCCTGGGAGCAACTGACCGTCGACTTCGCCGAGGACTACCAGGGTGCGGTCATGTCGCGGCTGGCCGAGCGCAAGGGTGATCTGCTCGCCATGCAGCCGGACGGGCGCGGCCGCCTCCGGCTCGACTACCGCATCCCGGCCCGCGGGCTGATCGGCTTCCGCACCGAGTACCTGACTTCGACGGCAGGCACCGGCCTGATCTACCATGTCTTCGACCGCTACGCACCGCGCGTGCCGGTCGCGATCGGCCAGCGCATCAATGGCGTGCTGATCTCGAACGTGACGGGGAAGTCGCTGGCCTACTCGCTCTTCAACCTGCAGGAGCGCGGGCGCCTGTTCATCGGCCACGCGGAGCCCGTGTACGAAGGCATGATCGTCGGCATCCACAGCCGCGGCAACGACCTGGTCGTGAACCCGACCAAGGGCAAGCAGCTCACGAACATCCGGGCGGCCGGATCCGACGAAAACATCCTCCTCACGCCTCCGATCCGCTTTTCGCTGGAGCAGGCGCTGGAATTCATCGACGACGACGAGCTGGTTGAAGTGACCCCGACGAGCATCCGCCTGCGCAAGAAACTGCTGACCGAGAGCGACCGGAAGCGCGCGTCGCGGCAGCCGGCGTAGCCGCGACGCATGCCTTCGCCCGAGGAAGAAGCCAAGTTCCGACCCAAGGGCCGGTCGCTGCGGCCGCTTATGGCGCTGATCCCGTTCATCAAGCCCTATCGGGGCATGGTGGTCGCAGCCATCGTGACGCTGCTGATCGCCTCGGCGTTGATGCTCTCGCTCCCGCTCGTCGGCCGGCTGGTGATCGACAACAGCTTCGGCGGCAGCAATGTGGCCACAGCGGCACCCGCGATGATCCCGGGCGGCATGGGCGGTGCGGCGGACGGCGCCGTGGCATCGGCCTCGGGCAGGCTGCAGTCGCTGCTTTCCGGCTCGCTGAACGCGGGCTTCAGCCTGTTCGCCGGCGTTCTGATCCTGTTCTGCGCGGTGGCGGCCCTCCGCCTCTTCCTCATGGCCTGGATCGGCGAACGGGTGATCGCGGACGTGCGCGACCGCGTTTATTCGCACGTCATCCGCATGGATCCGGCCTTCTTCGAGGTGACGCGCACGGGCGAGGTGCTGTCGCGTCTCACCGCGGACACGACGCTGATCCAGTCGATCGCGGGCGTCAATTTCTCGATGGTGCTGCGCTCCCTGGTGCAGCTGCCCTTCGCCCTGGCGCTGCTGGCCTGGACGAACATCAAGCTCGTGGGGGTGATCCTGCTCTTCATTCCGGCGGTCATGGCGCCGGTGCTGATCATCGGCCGCAAGGTGCGGACCCTCTCGCGCGCTTCGCAGGATCGCATCGCCGATACCAGCGCGCTGGCGTCGGAATCGCTGAACGCGGTGCAGATCGTGCAGGCGTTCACCGCGGAGCCGGTGCTTTCGCGTCGCTACAAGGACGCGGTGGAATCGAGCTTCGATACGGCCATCGTGCGCACCCGCGTGCGCTCGATCATGACCTTCATCACCTTTGTCGCCGTCTTCGGCGGCATCACTTTCGTGGTGTGGGTGGGCGCCCGCTCAGTGCAGTCGGGCGACATGACCTACGGGGAACTGGTGCAGTTCCTCCTCTATGCCCTCTTCGTCGCGACTTCGGCCTCCGTCCTGATCGAGATGTGGGGCGAGGTGCAGCGTGCGGCGGGCGCGATGGAGCGCATGGTCGAAATCCTCGACGCGCGACCCGCGGTCGCGAAGCCTGCCGATCCCGTGCCGATGCCCGAGCCGGGCCGCGGCCATATCCGCTTCGACAACGTCTCGTTCAACTATCCGTCGCGGCCGGACACGAAAGCGCTCGCCGACTTCATGCTGGAGATCAAGCCGGGCGAGCGCGTGGCCTTCGTCGGCCCGTCAGGCGCGGGCAAGTCGACGGCGTTCCAGCTGCTCCTGCGCTTCTACGACCCGCAGGCGGGCCGCATCGTGATCGACGGCGTCAATATCGCGCAGACGGACCCGGAAGCGCTGCGCACGCGCATCGGCCTCGTGCCGCAGGAGACCGTGATCTTCGGCGACACCGCGCGCGCCAACATCCGTTTCGGCCGCCCGTCGGCCAGCGACGCCGAGGTCGAATCCGCCGCCCGCGACGCCGTGGCCGAGGGTTTCATCCGCGAGCTGCCGCAGGGCTACGACACCTACCTGGGCGAGCGCGGCACGCGCCTGTCGGGCGGACAGCGCCAGCGCATCGCGATTGCCAGGGCGATCCTGCGCAACCCGCCCATCCTGCTGCTCGACGAAGCCACCAGCGCCCTCGATTCCGAGAACGAGCGCCTCCTCCAGGAAGCGCTCGATCACCTGATGGCCAACCGCACCACCATCATCATCGCCCACCGCCTCGCCACCGTCCTCAAGGCCGACCGGATCGTGGTGATGGACCGCGGCCGCATCGTCGACGTCGGCACGCACGAGCAGCTGGTGGCGCGCGACCCGCTGTATGCGCGGCTGGCGGAACTGCAGTTTGGGGACGGGCGCAACGTCTGACTGAATCCGGGTCATTCAGCCAGATTCTGGAGCGGAACCAGCCGCGCAACGCAGGCAGTCTGGCGCCATGGACGCCTGGTGCCCGACCGTCGAAAAGTTCCTCCCCGTCACACCATCGCGCGCCCTGCGCGTCGCTGGCGCGATCCACCACGTTACCGTGCGTCGTGCCGATGGCGCCGCGCTCTTCCGCTCCATCGACGATCGCTGCGCTCTCGATGCAGCAGTGGGCGCACTGCTCGCTGAATCAGCCGGGCGAGCCCACGCCTACTGCTGGATGACGAACCACGTGCATCTCGCTGTGGAAATCGACCCATCGCGGGCAGGCGCCTTCCAGGAGCGGCTGGCACGGGCACTCGGCGTCACGGATCCGCAGGCGCCACCGCCCGTCGTGGACGCACAGGCCTACCTGCTCGAGCTGGTGCGCTACATCCACCGCAACCCGCTGGACGCCGGACTCGTGCGCGATCCCGTTGACTACCGCTGGAGCGGCCACGGCGTCTATCTCGGCCGGCCCGGCGTGCCCTGGCTCTGCACCGACCACGTGTTGCGCCTGCTCGGTGGCGACCTGCTGAAAGCCGTTGCTGCCTACGCCGCCTACGTGGGCGGCGGAATCGCCCGTTAGACGACGCGTTTGCCTGCCGCTGCCCTTACACTGGCGCGATGGGCAGCTGGTCCCTCGCCATCACCGCCGCGATCTGTCTCGTCCTGCTGGGCCTCGTGACCCACTGGATCCTGATCGTCGTCGGCGCGCTGCTGCCCGTCTGGCCGCTCGTGAGCGAACTGCTTCGCCGTCGCCGCAAAAATTCTGAGCGATAACGCGTGAAAGCCCCGAGTCCGAGGCGGTGGCCTTCCGGAGCGAGTAAGACTTCCCCGAGCTCCGGAAGGCCACCGCCTCGGACTCGGGGCTTTCAGCCCACCTGAATCAGAACTGGATAGCCGGCGGCACGTTGGCCAGCGACCAGACATCGAATGGCACCAGCTTGCTCGCGAAAGGATCCGAGTACAGCTGATCCACCAGCCAGCGCTTCTCCATCACCGTCTTGGCCGTGACGTCGGCGGTCGCGAACGGATCCTTCGCGCGCTTGTCGATCAGGTCGAGGTAGGCGCCGACAAACTGATCGAACAGCTCGGACACGAAGCGATACGACTTCGCCGTGTCGCCGGGAAACACCGGAGGACCGTAGAAACTCACGCCTGCCTCGTCGGGCCGGCGGCGGAATTCGGGCATGGTGTCCTCGGTTCCCTTTACCATCAGCCTGCGATAGAGCTTCGGGCTGGCTCCGTACCTGGTGAAGTGCGCATCGACGACCGCTGAAATGGCAGCCATGTCTTCGGCGCTGCGCGTGCCGTTCATGATGCCGAGCCATCCGCCGGCGAACGATTGACCGCCTTCGTAGAACTGGGTCACGACCGTGGCGTGGAGCATCCCGACCAGAGGCGTCTTCGCATGGACGTCGAGGGAATAGAAGCGACTCCAGACGAGCGGACCCGGCGAAGGCCTGCCCGGCTGCTGCAGCTTTCCGAGCGCGATCATGGAACCGGCCTTCGCCACTTTGTCGCCGCGCGTGACGCGAACGACGTAATCCGTGTCATCGGTGACACGCGTCAGGAATTCGTTGGAGATCGCGCCGTTCATGCGCTCGACGCGCGCGAAGTACTTCTCCTCCATGCGCGAGATGAAAGCTGTCATGTCGCGCGCGATCGCCTGATCCGCAGGTGCGAGCCGCAACAGCCTGTCGTCGCGATCCGGCGCCGGCACGGTCACTTCATCGGCCCATGACGGTGCGATCACGAGCAGCAGAGCGGCAAGAATGGGGGTACGAGAGCAGAGGCTTCTCGCATGGCGCATGGGAACTCCACCAGTTTCGGGATCAGGCTGAATGATTCCACCGCGACCGCCGCGTCCGCAACCGGCAGTGGAGACGTTGTCCGCTGGCGGCCCGGAGCGGCATTAAAACAAATAATTTCAATGCCTTATACACCATCCGCGAGGACTGAAGATTTGCTCATAAGGTTCTGCAGACCTTTTCTTTCGTGCGCGCGCGCGGCGCAGCTAAGCTGCGCACCATAAATTGAGGGGCGCGCCGCTCCGCCATAGCCAGCCGATTCGCCGGATCCCGCCATGCCCGATGCCGCACAGATGGTCATCGCCAACCGCCTGCGCGACGGGTTTACCGTTTTCCTCGCGCCGGGCGACCGTTGGGTCGAGTCGATTGCCGAGGGCAGCATTGCGCGCGGCGAGGAGGATGCCAGGGCGTTGCTTGCGCGCGGCGAGCGGGCCGCGAAACACAACATCGTGGTGGATCCGTATCTGATCAGGGTCAGCGAGTCAGGTGGCCAGCGCCGGCCAGCGGAGTGGCGCGAGGCGATCCGTGCCTTCGGCCCGACGGTGGAGACCGGACGCAATGCCTGAGACGATGTACCGCTACGACGAGTTCGACCATGCGCTGGTCTCGGAGCGCATCGCCCAGTTCCGCCGCCAGGTCGACCGGCGGCTGAAAGGCGAACTCGACGAGGAGCAGTTCCGGCTGCTGCGGCTCATGAATGGACTGTACCTGCAGCTGCACGCCTACATGCTGCGGATCAACGTCCCGTATGGCACGTTGTCGTCCAGGCAACTGCGTCGCCTCGCCCACATTGCGCGTACCTACGACCGCAGCTTCGGCCACTTCACGACGCGACAGAACCTGCAGTTGAACTGGATTCGACTGCACCAGGTGCCCGACCTGCTGGCCGAACTGGCCGAGGTCGACATGAATGCGATGCAGTCCTCCGGCAACTGCGTCCGCAACATCACTTCTGACCACTATGCCGGGCGCATCCGCGAGGAGATCGCTGATCCGCGCCCCTGGTGCGAGCTGATTCGCCAGTGGTCGATCCTGCACCCGGAGTTCTCCTACCTGCCGCGCAAATTCAAGATCGCCGTCACCGCCTCGCCGCGGGATCGCGCCGCCGTACGCGTGCACGACATCGGCCTGCACATGAAGCGCAACACGTCGGGCGAGATCGGCTTCGAAGTCGTCGTTGGTGGCGGACTCGGCCGCATGCCGTTCATCGGCAAGACCATCCGCGAGTTTCTGCCGACGGCCGATCTGCTGTCGTACCTGGAAGCAATCCTCCGCGTCTACAACCTCGGTGGCCGTCGGGACAACATCCATCGCGCCAGGATCAAGGTGCAGGTCAACGCGGTCGGCGAGGAAAAGTTCCGGGAGCTCGTGGAGAAGGAATGGGCGGAGATAAAGGCAAGCCCGCTGCTGGCGGTGCCCGAAGCGGAAGTCGCCCGGATCCACGCCTATTTCGCGGATCCATCCTACGAAACACTCGCCGACGAAACCTCATCGCTCGCCGCACTCGGCCAGCGTGAGCCGGCGTTCGGCCGCTGGCTCGCCACGAACACGGTCGAACACAGGAAGTCCGGGTACATCATCGTCAATGTGCCGCTGAAGACACCGGGATGCGTACCCGGCGATGCAACCTCTGCGCAGATGGATGCCGTGGCCGATCTGGCCGACCGCTACAGCTTCGGCGAGCTGCGAATTTCCCACCGCCAGAACCTGGTGCTTGTGGATGTGCGGCAGAAGGACATCCATGTTCTGTGGCAGGAACTTGTCCGCCTCGACCTCGCTGCGGCGAATACCGGCCTGATCACGGACATGATCGCTTGCCCCGGGCTGGACTACTGCGCACTCGCCAATGCACGCTCGATCAGCGTGGCACAGGCCATCGCAACCCGCTTCGCAGACGAATCCGAGGCCGCCGCAATCGGGAACCTCACCATAAATATTTCCGGCTGCATGAACGCCTGCGGGCACCACCATGTAGGCCACATCGGCATCCTGGGCGTCGAGAAGAACGGACAGGAGTTCTACCAGTTGACCCTGGGCGGCAGTTCCGCCGAGGACACGAGCCTCGGTGACCGCCTCGGTCCGGGCGTGGCTGCCCACGAGGTCCCCGACCTGATCGGGCGTGTCGTCGATCACTACAAAGCGGTCCGCCACAAGGGCGAGCGCTTTCTCGACACCTATCGGCGCGTGGGTATGGACGAATTCAAAACGGCCGCCTACGGCGACAAGACGGCGGACAAGAAAAAGGAGATAGCCTGATGCCCCTGCTCAAGAGCGGCGCCATCGTCACCGACAACTTCGTCGATGTATCGGCAGACAGCAGCATCCCGGACAGCGGCAGCATCATCGTCAGCCTCGAGCAGTGGCTGGCGAACCTGGATGCGCTGATCGCACGACGCGAACCGATCGGCATCCGGCTGCGCAGCGACCAGCATCCGGAGGTCATCGCCGACGACCTGGATCATTTCTCCGTGATCGCGCTCGAATTCCCGATATTCAAGGACGGCCGTGCCTACAGCTACGCACGCCTGCTGCGCGAGCGCTGGGGGTACGCAGCGGAGCTGAGGGCCGTGGGTGATGTACTGCTCGAGCAGCTGCACTTCATGCAGCGGGTAGGCTTCGACGCCTTCGAGTTGAAAAGTGCGGATCCGGTGAGCGACTGGCTCACGGCCAGCGGCGAATTCAGCGCCTGGTACCAGGCGACCGGCGACGGCCGCGTTCCGGCGCGAGCGCTCCGCCACCAGACCTGACCGGCAGAACGGTTTCCGGAAAGCTGGCGACCAGATCGCGCAGCAATTGCCGACATCGCCTGGCGGCCTGCTTCGCGCTGGGCGGCGTCGCGCTGCTGTCGTACCGCGATGATGCACCGATGCCGGCGGCAGGCCGCAGCGGGCGATCACTGCACCAGATCCGCCGCGAAGCCCCCGATTTCGTCCTTGCGCTTGCCGCCGCGGCACTGGCCTACGGAGTCATGTCGCTGCTGATGACCGCCACGCCGGTCACGATGCACCTGCACCACGGCTAGGGCGTCGAGGATACGGCGCTGGTATTGCAAAGCCACGTCATTGGCATGTACGGGCCGGCCTTCTTCACGGCAATACTGGTTTCGGGATTCGGCGAGGTCCCGATGCTCGCGATCGGCATCGCCGCCACGGAAGGCTGCGCCCTGCTGGGCCTCTCCGGCACTTCGCTGCCGCTTTTCTGGGCGGCGCTGACCCTGCTCGGGCTCGGCTGGAACGCGCTGTTCGTGGCTGCCACGTCGCTGCTGACGCGGACCTACCGGCCGGAGGAGCGCTTCCGTGTAGAGACCGCCAACGACGTCCTGCTGTTCGGCGTCATGGCGGTCGCTTCACTGGGTGCCGGGCCGCTGCTTGCGGCCGTGGGATGGAACGGCCTCAACCTGATTTCCCTCGCGATGCTCGCGGGGCTCGCGGCGATACTGCTGCTGCGAGTCCGGCGCAGCTGACCGCGTTCAGTCCGGCAACTGCAGATTCGCCGGCCGCGCGGCGAACACGCGCTGGTACAACGTGTCCTCCGTGCGGCTCTCTTCGTCCGTGATGCCGGCCATGTACGACCAGTCGTCGATGGTGAAGAGCCGCTGGGCGAGATCTGTCGACGGGCCGTGATGACCCATGTTGGTCGTGATGTAGTGCGTGTAGTCGCGCGCTACTGTTTCGAAACGCCCCAGTGCGGCAACGCCGTCGCGCCGAAGGGCGTCGCGCGCCTCAAGCATCAGTCCCAGGTGGCGCTGGTTGCCGGCGAGCCGCGCATCGAGTTCTTCGAGGCCCCTGGCCGCCGCCGCGTCGATCGTGCCGATCTTGCTGCGGATCATGGTGCCCATGCGCACGTCCTGGATGTGCAGCCGGTGCATGGAAGCATCGAAGTAGTCGGCTATCGCCGCGTAGAAAGGTACCCAGCCCGCATCGCCCTTCGCGCCCTGGGCGACGGCAACCGTGAGTGCCGTGCGAACGGACTTCAGGCGGCGTCGCTCGTTGGCGACCCGTTCGCGCAGAGGCTGCTGCGACATGCTGGCTCAACCCAGGCTGTACGATGAAAGTCCATGATATTCCTGCCGAACCGGGACGGGCAAAGCGGCGATTTGCCGCAACGAAGCTTTAACCGTCCAGCGCCCCCAGCATCGATGCCGGATAGCGCGGCCCTGCGACGGCCGATTCGGGCAGGAGGCTGGCGATTTCAGCGAGATGCGCGGGCGTCAGCGGCAGCCCAGCCGCACCGGCGTTGTCTTCGATATAGCGGCGCTTCTTCGTGCCCGGTATCGCGACGACGTGTTCCCCCTGCGCCAGAACCCAGGCCAGCGCGAGCTGGGCCGGACTGCAGTCGAGCCGGGTCGCGAAGCTGCCGAGGCGTTCAGCGAACGCCAGATTCCCGGCGAAATGCTCGTCGCTGAACCGCGGGAACAGCCGCCGGGTATCGCTGTCCGGAATATCAGCCGGGGAGTTGATCGCCCCGGGCAGAAAGCCCCTGCCGAGCGGGCTGTAGGCCACGAAGGTGATACCGAGCTCGCGGCAGGCCTCCACTGCCGGCCGGGCGACGGACTGTGTCCACAGGGACAGCTCGCTCTGCAGCGCCGCCACCGGATGCACCGAGTGGGCACGCTTCAGCGTGGGCACGCTCGCCTCCGACAGTCCGATGTAGCGCACCTTGCCGGCGGCGGCCAGTCCGGCGAGCGCCTGCATGGATTCCTCGATCGGAACACTGCGGTCCACACGATGCAGGTAGAAAAGGTCGATGCAGTCGATACCGAGCCGCTCGAGGCTCTCGTCGCAGGAGCGGCGGATGGTCTCGGGCCGCCCATCGACGCCGGGGCGGCCGTCCAGGCCCCGGCTCATGCCGCACTTGGTCGCCAGGAATACCCGGTCGCGACGACCGCGCAGGAACCGGCCGAGGAAGCGCTCGTTTTCGCCGTTCTGGTAAACCGCTGCGGTGTCGAAGTGACTGACGCCGAGTTCGAGGGCGCGTTCCAGGGTAGCGACCGACTCCCGGTCGTCGCGGGTGCCATACCAGCCGACCATGCCCATGCAGCCCAGGCCGATCGCCGGGATGCGGGTTGCAGTCTGTCCAAGAACGCGGGTCAGCACGGCTGAGCCTCGTGATGTCGCGCCGCTAACGTTAGCATTGGGTCATACCGGCGCCGAGGGCAAGTAACCATGCAACGCGCATCACGGCTGATCGTACTCGTCGCGACTCTCAGCCTCGCGGCCGCGACAATGCTGAGTGCCTACGGATTTCACGGCCTACCGGGCAAGGTGCCCGCCGCAAAGATCGCGTCGTGGGAGTGGGCGAACCTGCTGCACTTCCTGCACTCGATAGGACTCATTGTAATCGCGCTGCTCCTCGAGCGGGCACCGGCGTCGCGACTGTTCAGCGCTGCGGCAGCTCTGATGTTCGCCGGGCTGGTGCTGTTCAGCGCCGGAATATACGCAGAAGTGCTTGGCGCACCGGCGGCAATCGGCGAGGTAGCGCCATTCGGCGGGCAGGCATTCATACTGGCGTGGGTGCTGACCGGCGTCGCCACTTACCGCCTGCGCGGCTGAGGTGCACCTCAGCGCAGCGGAGTCGTGCGCCAGCCATCGCCATCGCGACGGATGTCGTAGCCGGGCCAATAGACCGGATCGACCTTCAGCGTCAGTACTTCGGTGAAGTTGTTCCAGGTCACGGTCGTCAGCCGCACCGACTCGCGGTCCCTCTTGCCGACTACCGCCGCGATGAAGCTGTCCAGATCCGGAGTCGGCCGGCCATCGACCTCGAGAATCCGGCGACCGGCGTGCAGGCCAAAGCGGGACGCAGGGCTGCCATAGGCGAAGAAGGCGACATAGACCCCGAAGGGCTCGACTGCGCGCTGCAGTGACATGTCGCGGTACGGAGCCTGCAGCAGCGCTCCGGCCCAGACCAGCGCACGATTCAGTCCGCGTGCATCCAGCGCGACGGTCGGGACGATCACGCTGATTTCCTGCCCGCTGCGCCAGAGACGCAGGTCGACAGATGGTTTCTGCGTGGCGCGTTCGGCCTCGCGCAGGCGGGTTACGGGTTGGCCGTCAACGGCGAGCAGCAGGTCGCCCGGCTGGAGCAGTTTGGCGGCTGGCGTTCCGGCAACCGTCCGCAGGACACTGAGCACCTGCGGTCGTGCCGGATCGTGAGCGCGCAGTGCCTCGGCGGCAGGGTCCGGCAGGCCGAGCTTGCGGGCGCTCGCCAGAGCCGCCTGTCCCCACTCCACCTCGAGAGACGGCAGCGCCTGCTGCGTGCGCGCAAGCTCGCCGATCTCGCGCACGAGGTCCACAGGAATTCCGCGCCGCTCTTTGCGATCCTCGCCGTTGGCCTGGTAGGAAAAGCTCGACCAGAGCGCAACCATCTCGCCGCGCTGGTCGACGATCACGCCATCGGCGTCACGCAGCCCGTTGACCAGATCGTAGGTCTCGAGATTGCCGTCACGAAAGCGGATCGTGCGCGAGAGCGGGTACTGGACGGGCCGGATCGAAGCGATTGCGGTCGTCCGATAGGTCAGCTTGAAGTCGCCGCGCAAGCCGACGACCCGCACACTCTGCCCTACCCGCGTATCGCGCGAACTGAGCGGCATGCTGCGCACGGGCGTGTCACCGATCAGCCGCGGGTCGTAGGCGACCAGCGCCAGGTTGTGGGTCGGGTGAACGGTAACAACCCGGCCAGTTACCTCGAGGCTGCCGCCGAAAGTGATGGTCACGTCCCCCATTGCCTCCGGCACCGTGTTGCGGTCCACGACGACGAAGCCGCGCGCCGCGTCCACGATGACCCCGGTGCCGTAGTAGTGTCGATCCGCGACACCCGAGACCGTGTAGGGCATGTCGTAGTTGACGAGCACCAGCGAAGCGGCAATGCGTTCAAGCCGCTTGTCTTCCTGCTCAGGCAGCATCGCGCTGCGGGACTCGAGGGCCCGTGGCGGCGGCCCGGGGGCAAGCGTGCGGCATGGCCAGAGTCCCGTAGTGTCGTCACGCTGGCAGCGCTGCGCAGGAAACCAGCGCCGGTCCATCCGCATCGAGCGCAGACGACTGGTGGCAGGATCCTCGAGACTGTAGTAGCGCAAGGCGGCGCGCTCGAGATCGCCGATATCCGCGAGCGCCGCTTCGAAATCGTCCAGGGTCCGCACCGGCCGCTCGTCGACGGCGACGATGACGGCGGAGCGCGGCAGGCCCGCGGTAGCGAGGACGTATCCGGGGTTGGCGACGTGCACGCCCTCGACCGGGCGGTTGTAGTGTCGTGCCTGCTGCAGCGACAGCGGATTCACGACGCTGTCGCCGAACTCCAGGTATTCAGCGGGTGCAAGTGCATGCAGGTCCGCGACGGCGACGCGCATCGTCAGTGGCTGACCGGACCTCTCGAGAGCCAGTTCGACGTTACCCCCTACCCGCTCGTCGAGGCGGGATTCCAACGGCACGAAATCGCTGACCAGATCGCCGTCGACCCTGACGAGTATGTCGCCGACCCGCAGGACGCCGTCTGCAACTCCCGCGGTGATGACCTGGTCGACAACGAGCATGCCCGTCTGCCCGGGAAACCGCCGCCGGACCTCCGCCTCGGTACCGTTGCGCAGTCCGAGCCGGCGCAGTTCATCGAAAGGCTGGTGACTGAATATGGTCGCGAGCGTACCGCGCAAAACGGGCTGCCCGGACTGCACCAGCTGCAGCGCACGTGTCACGCGATCGAGCGGCAGGAAGAAACTGGACGCAGCTTCGTTGCTGCCACCGGCATTGAGCGCGACCGCGCGCCCTTCGATGTCGATGACCGGGGAACCCGAGGACCCGCCGGAAGTGCCGGAGGCCGCCTGGAGATAGAACGTGTTGAAGTCGTTGTAGTTGCCGCGCCCGTAGTCAGGCGCGGGGCGCCTGAGCCGGGCAATCGTTCCCGATAGTATCGACAGCTGCTCGCCGGCATCGTTGCCAACGACCCGGATCTCACGTCCGACCTGCGCGGCTGAGGGAACCAGCGGCAACGCAACCGGTTCGATGTAACGCAAGGCCTTCGGGTCGTAGCGGAAAAAGCCGAAATCATGCACGGGGTCCCTGTAGACCGGCGTGAGTTCCACCTCCTCCTGGTTGACGAACAGCGCCTCGGCACGCACCGGGCCTGGTGAGACGACGTGGCGATTCGTCAGGATGATGCCGCGGCCGGCATCGACGACGAATCCGGTCGCCTGGGCGGATTCGTTCCATTCCGTGTCGAATGCGCGCGTGTCGTCGATCTTGATCGCAACGACAGCCGGGGCGATGCGTTCCAGGGTCCGGCGCCAGGCAGCCGTTTCCGCCGTGTCCGCCTGAGCGGCCATCGCCGCCAGGGCGAGTGGCAAGGCAGTCGGCAATATCGCAGGGCGGTTGCGCACGATCGGCTGTGTCAGAGCCGGATCTCGCGACCGAACTCCTGGCGGTAGCGGGCTGCGAGCGATTCAGGCGTGTAGCGATGGTTCTGCGTGCCCCGCTCAGCGATCTTCAACGCCCCTATCAGCGAGGCGAGCCGGCCGGTTTCTTCCCACTGGAGCCCGCGCAGTACGCCATGCACCAGCCCCGCCCGATAGGCGTCGCCACAGCCGGTCGGATCCGCGAGCGCAGCCGGTTTCACGCAGGGAATTTCGATCGTGCCGCCAGCCGTGTAGACCGTGGATCCCTGGCCACCGCGGGTGACGATGAGCGCCTTCACGCGCCCGGCGATTTCCAGTTCCGACCAGCCGGTCCGCTCGGTGAGCAGCCGCGACTCGTAGTCGTTCACCGTAACCCAGCTCGCCTGGCCGATGAAATGCCGCAAGTCATCGCCGTCGAACATCGGCAGCCCCTGGCCCGGGTCGAAGAAGAACGGTATGCCCGCGTCCGCGAATTGCCGCGCGTGATCGATCATGCCCTGGCGACCGTCGGGCGAGACCATGCCGACCTCGATGCCGCCGCCGCCGGGCACGGCGTTCAGGTGGGCGTGATCCATCGCACCCGGATGGAAGGCGGTGATCTGGTTGTCGTCCAGGTCGGTCGTGATGTACGCCTGGGCGGTGAGTGAATCAGGTACCCGACGGATGTGCCGCTGGTCGATGCCCAGCGACTCCAGTCGTGCCGCATAGCGATCGAAGTCGCGCCCGACCGTCGCCATGATCAGCGGCTCACCGCCAAGCATCTTCAGGTTGTAGGCGATGTTGCCGGCGCAGCCCCCGAGTTCCTGGCGCATCTCCGGCACCAGAAACGCCACGTTCAGGATATGGATCTGGTCGGCGAGGATGTGTTCCTTGAAGCGCCCGCGGAAGACCATGATGTTGTCGTAAGCCATCGAACCACAGAGCAATGCCGACACGTGAGTACTCCTCGGTTGATCAGGCGTGGGTGTCCGGCGTAGCTCGACGACCATGCCAGTTGACGTCGAGATCGCGCGCCGCGCGGACATCGTCCAGCCGGCGGACAGGCATCCGGCGCGGGGCGGCCTTCAGTTCCCCGGCATCGCGGTAGGCGAGCTCGCGGATCCCGGCGAGTGCCGCCGCGAAGCCGTCGAGTTCCTCGAGGCTCTCAGTCTCCGTCGGCTCGATCAGCAGGCACTCCGGCACGAGCAGCGGGAAGTAGGTGGTCGGCGCGTGGTACCCGCGATCGAGTAGCGCCTTGGCGAAGTCCATGGCGGTGACGCCGGTTTCCTTCGCGACCTTCCGCAAAGAGACGATGAACTCGTGACTTGCGCGGCGGTCGGGATACGCCGCCTCGAACCCTGCGGCCTGGAGTTTCGTCATGAGGTAGTTCGCATTGAGCGTGGCGTAACCCGAGACCCGCCGCATGCCCTCGGCGCCCAGCATTCGCATGTACACGTAGGCACGCAGCAGTATGCCGGCGTTGCCCATGAACGCCGACAGGCGGCCGATCGACAGCGGCAGCTCGCGCTCGGTCAGCCAGCGATAACCGTCGGCATCCCGCCCCACTACCGGTACGGGCAGGAAGGGCGCCAGCCGCTCGTTCACGGCCACGATGCCGGAACCCGGCCCACCGCCGCCATGCGGGGTCGAGAAGGTCTTGTGCAGGTTGATGTGGACCACGTCGAAGCCCATCGCTGCCGGCAGGACCCGACCGAGGATGGCATTCATGTTGGCGCCGTCGTAGTAGAGCAACCCGCCGGCAGCGTGGACGATTCCGGCGAGTTCCTCGATCCGCCGCTCGAATACGCCGAGCGTCGAGGGATTGGTGAGCATGATGCCGGCGGTGTCCGGTCCAACGGCCGCCCGCAGTGCATCGAGGTCGACGTCGCCGTGTGAATCGGTTGGAATCTCCCGGACGTCGTAGCCGCACATCGTGGCTGTCGCCGGGTTCGTGCCGTGTGCGGCATCGGGGACGATGATGACCCGGCGCGCTTCGTCGCCCCGGGAGCGGTGGTAGGCGCGGATCATCGCCACGCCGGCGAATTCGCCCTGCGCTCCGGCCATCGGCGTGAGCGAAACCGCGCACATCCCTGTTGCCGCCTTGAGCATTTCCTGCAGCTCCCAGAGGCAGGCAAGGACCCCCTGGCCGTGTTCCACCGGCCCCAGCGGGTGGCGTCCCAGAAATCCCGGCAACATCGCCAGCCGGTTGGCGGCGCGCGGGTTGTATTTCATGGTGCAGGAACCGAGCGGATAGAAGTGCGTATCGATCGAGAAGTTGAGCTGCGACAGGCGGGTGAAATGGCGGACAGCCTGCAGCTCGGAGATCTCCGGCAATGCGGGCGGCGTAACCCGCAGCTGGTCAGCGGGCAGGTCGTCCACCCGGGCAACCTCGTGCCCGGCGTGCGAGGACGCACGCCGCCCCGGGCGCGAATGCTCGAATATCACCGGTTCGTGCATCACGCTGCCCTCCCGGCCGCGAGCACGCTGCCCAGTGCGTCCGTATAGCGGTCGATGTCCTCCGCCGTGCGCATCTCGGTCGCGCAGACCAGGAGCGCGTTGCCGAGCTCGGGGTAGTCAGGCGCCAGGTCGAATCCGGCGAGGATGCGCCTGGCCGACATCGCACTCACCACCTCGGCTGCCGGACGGGGCAGTTGCAACACAGCCTCGTGCCCGAAGACCGGAAAAGCGAGCCGCACGCCGGGAAGCCGGGTCAGCGCGGCGACCAGGGCGCGGGTATTCGCGTGTGACGCAGCGGCCATGCGCCGGATGCCTTCGGCGCCCACCATGGACATGAAGATCGTTGCGGCGGTCACCATCAGCCCCTGGTTCGTGCAGATGTTGGACGTCGCCTTGGAGCGGCGTATGTGCTGCTCCCGCGCCTGCAGCGTGAGCGTGAAACCCGGCTTGCCCTCGATGTCGACCGTGCGACCGACGATACGGCCTGGCATCTGCCGCACCAGCGGCTCACGGCAGACGAGAAAGCCGAAGTAAGGACCACCCGAGGACATCGGAATGCCGAGGGGCTGCCCCTCGCCGCAGGCGATGTCAGCGCCTGCGCTGCCCCATTGCCGCGGCGGCTTGAGCAGCGCGAGCATGAGCGGGTTGCAGACGGCGATGACCAGCATGTTGCGCGCGTGCGCCCAGTCCGTCAGTTCATCCACTGCCTCCAGCGTACCGAGAAACGCCGGCTGCGGAATGGCGAGTGCGGCGAACTCGTGGTTCTCGACGTTGCCAAGGGCCGCCAGGTCGGTCCGGCCCTCGCCGAGCGGCAACTCGACCAGCTCGATGCCCTGCCCCGCCAGCATCATCCGGGCAACGTCGCGGTAGACCGGTGCGAGCGCACGCGTCGTCAGCACGCGTCGCGCCCGCGTTTTGCGATTCGCGCGCACCGCCATGAGGCAGGCCTCGGCGAAGGCCGTGGCGCCGTCGTACATCGACGCGTTCGACACGTCGAGTCCGGTGAGGCTGGCCATCATCGACTGGTATTCGTAGATCAGCTGCAGCGTGCCCTGGCTGGCCTCGGCCTGATAGGGCGTGTAGGCACTGTAGAACTCACCCCTTGTGGCGACCTCCCACACGGCGGCAGGTATGTAGTGGTCGTAGGAGCCGGCGCCAATGAAGCACAGCGGTCGCCCGTCCCGCTCGGCACGCTCGATCATGAGGCGCGTGATGCCGGCTTCCGGGAAGCCGGGTCCGACGCCCGGCAAGCCCGCAATCCGCAGCTGCGGCGGAATCTCGTCGAACAGCGAGTCGATGTCGCTGGCACCGATAGCACCGAGCATGCTTGCGGTTTCGGCATCGGTATGCGGAATGAATGGCACAGTCCGCTCCGCTTCAGCCTTCAGCCGCGATGAAGTCGGTGTACGCCGCAGCGTCGAGCAGCCTGCTCGCATCGCTGGCGTCAGGCTTGAGCCTGAAGAGCCATCCATCGCCAAACGGACTGGCATTGACGAGATTGGGCTGGCCGTCGAGCGCGGCATTCGTGGCAACGACAGTGCCGGCCACGGGAGCATAGACATCCGATGCCGCCTTGACCGACTCGACCACGGCGCAGGCCTCGCCCGCCGTCAGGGTGCGGCCGCTGTCGGGCAATTCCACGAAAACGAGCTCGCCGAGCTGGTGCTGGGCGTGGTCGGTTATGCCGACCACCACGGTGCCGTCCGCTTCCGTGCGCACCCACTCGTGGTCCCTCGTGTAGCGCAATCCTGCCTGTACGTCGCTCATTGCTGAAACTCCATGGTGCTGGTGGTCAGGCGCAGAGCACGCGGCCGTTGCGCACGAAGGGTGGCTTGACGATGCGTGCCGGCCGGCCGGCACCGCGGATCTCGACTGCGCAGCTGCCCGACGCGCCGGTGGGCACGCGGGCGAGGGCGATCGACACGTTCATCGTGGGTGAGAAACCGCCGCTGGTGATCTCGCCGCCGCCGGCCGCGGTGGTCACAGGCTGCCCGCGGCGCATGACCCCGCGCTCTGCGAGTACGAGCCCGACCAGTTTCTGGCCGACCCCGGCCGCTTGTTGCTTCTCGAGCGCTGCGCGGCCGCTAAAGGCGCGACCGTCCGCGCAAAGCGCCACGGTCCAGCCGAGCCCGGACACCAGCGGCGACGTCTGTTCGTCCATGTCCTGTCCGTAGAGGTTCATGCCGGCCTCGAGCCGCAGGGTGTCGCGGGCACCCAGGCCGCACGGCGTGACGCCGGCCGACAGCAGCTGCTCCCAGAGTACGACGCCGGTTGCGCGACTCACGATGATCTCGAAGCCGTCCTCGCCGGTGTACCCGGTTGCGCCGACGAACAGGTCGGGTGACTCGACGGCGTGGAACCCGCGGAGAGCGCCGGCGGCAGCGCGCAATCCGGCGGGCAGCAGCGGCACGGTCAGCTCGCGAGCCGCCGGGCCCTGAACTGCCAGCATCAGCACATCGTCGCGCTCGGCGATGACAGCGTCGAAACCACGCAGCGTCGAGCGCATCCAGGCGAGATCCTTGTCGCGCGTGCCGGCGTTTACTACCACACGCCAGGCCTCGGGCTCGGCCCGACGATAGACGATGAGATCGTCGATGACCCCGCCTGATTCGTTCAGCATGCAGCTGTAAAGCGCCTGGCCGTCGTGCAACCGGCCGACGTCATTGGCAAGCAGGTGCTGGAGCCAGCTGCGGGATTGGCCGCCTGTAACGTCGATGACCGCCATGTGCGACACGTCGAAGACGCCGGCGCGGCGACGCACGGCATGATGCTCGTCGATCTGCGATCCGTAGTGCAGAGGCATGTCCCAGCCGCCGAAGGGCACGATCTGTGCCCCGGCCGCGACATGCCGATCGTAGAGCGCGGTACGTCTCGTCATCGTCCAGACCAAAAAAACAGGGGCGGCAGGCACGAGCCTGCCGCCCCTCTGTCCTGAGACCTGAGAGATCGGGCGACCGCCATGCGTTCCTCCGCATTGCGGCGGTCACCGCTCCCCTTCGGTGGGCCGGTTTATCCGGCCACTCTCCAGAGCCAATCCGCGAACGCTGTCCGTTTGCCTGAGCGTTTCCGGGCGGGTTGCGCCTTCGGCGGCCAGCTCATGCCGGCTCTCTCCCGCGCTCGCGTGTGATCAGGCGGGCGATACTACGCCAAGCCGCCGGCCGCCACCAGTCATGCCGCGGAAGCGTAGCTGGCGCCGCCGAACAGTTCACGCGAACGCGCAACGCGCACGGCGATGTCGGGCTCCTCGGGCAGGGCCATGGCCTTCTCGGCCCGCAGTCGCAGGCCCTCGCGATTGCAGATCTGGATGTTGAGGCCTGGCCTTGCGTTCAATTCGAGGATCAGCGGCCCGTACTGCCGATCGAGCACGATATCGACCCCGACGTAGCCGAGTCCCGTCAATTCGTAGCTGCGTGCGGCCAGCGTCAGCAGGTACTCCCAGCGCGGTATGGCAAGCCCCGCGATGGGCGCGCCTGTGTCCGGGTGGTCGGTCGCCCGCGCATTGCCCAGAACCCCGAAGGTCGTGATGCCGGTGGCGATATCCATTCCGGCGCCGACCGCACCCTGGTGAAGGTTGGCCTTGCCGCGCGACTTCCGCGTGGGCAGTCGGATCATGGCCATGATCGGGTAGCCGCGCAGGACGATGACGCGTATATCCGGCACGCCCTGGTGGCAATGATCGGCGAACAGCGGATCGACCTTGATACAGTACTCCAGCAGTGCCACGTCGCGGTGCCCGCCGAGGCTGAACTGGCCGCTCAGGATATTCGACAGGTGGAAGCCGATCTGTTCGGCATTCACCTGCGTGCCGTCGACCAGGCGGTAGATGTCCGCTGCGCGCGGACTGCGCCCGGCCACGACCATGATGCCGTCGCCGCCCGAACCATGCGCCGGCTTGATCGCGAAATCCTGGGTATCCCGCACCAGCTCGGGCAAGTCACCGATGTCGTGCTCGGTGCGGATGACGCCGTGGAGCTTCGGTACCGCGATTCCGGCCGCGATTGCCAGTTCCTTGGTGCGCAGCTTGTCGTCGACCAGGGGATAAAGGCGCCGCGGATTCAGCCGCATGATGTACTCGGTGTTGCGCTCGTTCATGCCGAGCACGCCCCGCGCGCGCAGCTGCCTCACCCAGCTGAGCATCACGGTACGCCGCCGCGCAGTTCACGAAAGCGCAGCAGCTCCGAGAGGCGGTAGCCGGTGTACCGGCCGAGCAGCAGCGTCGCCGCCAGCGTGACCAGCAGCAGCTCCGGGAACACGAACACCAGGTGCTCGACGATGGGCAGGCCCATGACGAGGTAGCAGGTTGCGGCGATGAACAGGCTCCCCAGCCCCTGCTTGATGGCCTCGCCGGATCCACGCTCCTCCCAGACGATCGACATGCGCTCGATGGTCATCGTCATGATCACCATCGGGAACAATCCCACCGACAGGCCAATCTCGAAGCCCAGCTGCTGGCTGAGGAGACTCACGCCGATCATGAGCAGGACGACGATCGTCAACACCGCGGCAAGCCTTGGAACGAGCAGCAACCGCAGCCGCTCCATGTAGAAGCGGAACGACAACCCGATGAAGACCAGCACGGTGAACAGCAGCACGCCCCAGAGCAGCCGTGTTTCACGGAAAGCGAGCGCGATCAGCACCGGCATGAAGGTACCGAAGGTCTGTACGCCGATGATGTTGCGGATGATGACCACGAGCAGCGCGCCGATCGGAACGGCGAGCAACACGCCGTAGACAGCTTGCGATTCGATTGGCAACGCGAAGAGTGACAGCCCGCCAATCGCATCGTCGTGCGCAGCGGCGCGACGACGCGCGACGACGACCGGGTCGACGACGCTGGATTGAACCGAGACGTTGACATCGACGTTGCCCCCGCCGTCCACCTGGACCAGCGGGTCTTCCCCGCGCCACCAGATCAGGAAGTCGCCCGGCAGCCCTTCCCGCCCGGTAACCGGATCGAAATACAGCCAGCGTTCGCCGTCATGCACTTCGAGCCAGGGCAACATCGGCGTACTGCGCTCGCGATCGCTCATCCGGACTCCACGCACGAGCCGCGCGGGAATGCTGGCTGCAGCGAGCACGGACATCGCGGTGCGCGCGCGATCGACTGCATCCGGCTCCGGCCCGAGCAGCAGGTTCGCTTCCTGGTCCGCACCCGGGCGGGCCAGCCGCTTCAACAGGCCTGCCGTGAAAGTCTCCGGATCGGCAGACTCGGTTTGAACACGCTCGACCAGCATCCCGACGGCCGTATTGAACGGCTCGGCGAGCTGCGGCACCGGCGGGAAAGGCGGCGTCGTGTCGTCCTCGAAAACGTTCGGATCGCGGTATACGACCGTACGGTAGTACAGCGTCTGGGGTCCCTCCGCCTGGCGCACGGCCCACTGCACCTGCCGCCCGCCGCTCACGTAGGGAGTCGTGAACCCGAAGCCGCGGGAAACGAAATTCTCGTCGAGGATGGCGAACCCTGGCGTGAGGCCCGGGATGTAGAGCGTCGCCTTAACCGGGCCGGGAGCCGCATCGAACGACACCCGCGTTTCGACCGTCCAGACCTGCGAGTCAGCGTCCGGCGCCAGCGGATAGCCGAGGTAGCGGACCTTGTAGATGAAAAAACCGACGCCGAGCAGGGCCAGAATCAGCGCCAGCAGCGAAACCTTGTAATTGCCCATTCACCTTGCCCGTCCCGCGGAGCGGACCCTTTCAGGCGGAATCCCGGCCGGGCGCGCAGCGCGCGGCAGATCGCCGTCGAGACCCATGGCGTGACCGGCAAGCAAACGCTTTACCGGGCCCAGCCGGTCGACGTAGCGAAGCGCATCGCCGGCTGCAGCGGCCATGCCGGGCAGCCGGCTAGTGAACGCCTCGTGCATCGCGTCCATCGCCGCCAGCGTAGTGAGGTTGGCCGCCTTGCGCCAGCGCTCGTAGCGGCGGAGCGCGCGCGGATCGCCAGGATCCGCCAGTGGATGCGCGAGATGTTCCGCCAGCGACTCGGCCAGGGCGGCCGCATCCGCGAGGCCAAGATTGGCCCCCTGCCCTGCCAGTGGATGGATACGGTGAGCTGCGTCCCCGATGAGCGCATAGCGCAGGCCGGTGTACTGCGTGGCGTGTTGCGCAGCGAGGGCAAAGGCCTGGCGGCGCGTGGTGAGCGTGAGTCGCCCGCGTACGCCGCCCGACGCGGCAGTAAGCTCCAGCGAGAATTCAGCGTCGCTGGCGGCCATCAACCGGTCCGCCGTTGCCGTGGCCGCGGACCACACGATCGAGGAGCGCCCGTCCGCCAGCGGCAGCAGCGCCAGCGGACCGCCGTCCATGAAGCGCTGCCAGGCAGTGTGCACGTGCGGCAGTTCCCCGCTCACGTGCGCCACGATCGCCGCCTGGCCGTATTCCCGGGCCTCGCACGGCACGCCGAGCGCTGTGCGTAACCAGGAGTCATGCCCCTCCGCCCCGATGACCAGCGATGGCGACAGCGCCGTGCCATCATCCAGCGTGAGATCGACGCAGTCGCTCCGCAGTGCGACCGCGGTCGCGCTGACCCCGGGCAGCAACCGGATACGCGGCTCGACGGTGCAACGGGCCCACAGCGCTGCGCGCAACAGATCCGTCTCGGCGATGGCCATGAGGTCGCGTCGTCCGAACTCCGCAGCGTCGAAACACAGTGCGTCCGGTCCGTCGGCGCATCCCGCCCAGGCCACCACGCGCCGACACCAGCCGACGCGACCGATCTCCTGTCCCGGCCAGGCGTCAACCGCCCCGAGCAGCGCAATGGACGACGGCGACAGCGCGATCACGCGGGCGCCGATCGCGCCTGACGGCGGCAAGGGCGCCGCTGCCGCATCGCAGATGGTGATCCGCAACCCGGCGCTGTCTGGCGGAAGCTGCTGCAGGGTGAGCAGCGCGCAGGCGAGGCCGGTCAGGCCGCCGCCGAGTATGACGATGTCTGCTGGCGCACCGCCTGTCATAGCGGCAGCCCCCGGGCAAGGCGGGTCATGCGTCCGCCGAGACCCATGGTCTCGCGGGCAAGCAGGCGCTTGACCGGGGGGAGGATGTCGAAGAGCGCGAGCCCGGCCCCGCGCGCGACGCCGGTTGCCGCAAGCGGCAGGTCGAAGAGCCTGATCAGCCCGTCGGTGAAGGCCACGACATTTCGCTGGTCGCGGCCGCGCCAGGCAGCATAACGCTCCAGCGCCGCGCCACCGTGATCCTGGCCGTCACGCACGGCGTCCGCCACGACCTCGGCTAGGGTGGCGACATCGCGCAGGCCGAGGTTGAAGCCCTGTCCGGCGACCGGATGCAGTCCATGGGCGGCGTTGCCGATGACCGCTGCACGCGGCGCCACGATCCGCCCGGCCCGCACCAGCGACAGCGGGTAGCACGAACGCCGGCCGAGCGATTCGAACCGCCCCAGGCGGCGGCCGAACGCCTGGTCGAGCAGCGCGAGGAATTCGCCATCAGCAAGCTTCATCGCGTCGGCAGCAGCTTCGCGTCGTCGCGCCAGGACGAATGCGTACCTGCCGTGACGCCACGGCAGCAGTGCCAGCGGTCCATCGGCCGTGAAGCGCTCATGGGCCACGCAGTCGCTCGGCGCACCGGCGACGGCCACGTTGCCGACGATGGCCACCTGTCCGTAGTCGGTCTCCGACGCGTCGATTCCGAGCGCCTGGCGGAGTCCGGAACGTGCGCCCTCGGCAACGACCAGCAGCCCGGTCGAAACCGCAACGGGGCCGGCTTCGCGCTCGAGCTGAAGCCGAATCGCGCCTGCGTCGACGGCCGGCCCGGACAACCGCGCCGGACAGTGCGCCCGCACGTTGGCGAACGCCGACACGCGACTCCACAGCGCCCTGCCCAACTCGCGACTCGCAACCACGTGGCCGAGCGCCGGTACGCCCTGCTCGCGTGCGCTCAGCTGCGCCGTTCCGAAGCGGCCTTTTTCGGACACGTGAATCTCGTTGATTGCGACCGCTTCAGCGGCGACGTCATTCCAGACGCCGATGGCGTCGAGGATCTGCTGGCTGCCCCGGGAAAGCGCGATGGTCCGATCGTCGAACGACGGCTGGTCGTCGCTGCCGGGCGGTACCGCTTCCACCAGGCCGATGCGTATGCCGAGCGGTGCGAGTGCCACGGCGAGGCTAGCCCCTACCAGCCCACCGCCAGCGATGAGGACGTCGCAGTCGGGCGAGACCGCGCTCATGCGCTTGCCCCGACCAGCGCCTCGATCTGGGCGGGGTCGCGGGCGAGGTCGCGTGTCAGCACCTCGTTGCCGGCGCGGGTTACGACCACATCGTCCTCGATGCGCACACCGATGCCCTGCCAGCGGGCCCTGACGCCGCTTGCGCCCGGCGGGATATAGATGCCGGGCTCGACCGTCATCACCATGCCGGACTCCAGCAGCCGCCACTGGTCACCGACCTTGTAGTCGCCGACATCGTGCACATCCATGCCGAGCCAGTGTCCGGTCCGGTGCATGAAGAACCGCCGGTAAGACCCACTGCGTACGATCGACGCCGTCGTCCCCTCCAGCAGGCCCAGGCGGCGCAGGCCGCGGGCGATGGCGCCAACAGCCGCATCGTGCGGGTCATTCCAGTGGTTTCCCGGTCGGGTCGCACGCAGAGCGGCCGCATGTGCCTCGAGCACGACCTCGTAGATGGCCCGCTGCGCCGGCGTGAATCGTCCGTTGACCGGGTAGGTGCGGGTAACGTCGGAGGCATAGCATTCGTGTTCGCAGCCGGCGTCGACCAGCAACAGGTCGCCATCCTCGAGCTGGCGCGAGTTCGCCGTGTAGTGGAGCGTGCAGGTGTTCGGGCCGGAGCCGACGATGGGCAGGTAGGACGGCTGCATGCCATGGCGGCGGAACTCGTGCAGGAACTCCGCCTCGATCTCGTACTCGTAGAGGCCGGGCCGGCAGGCGGCCATCGCCCGGCGATGGGCCGCCACCGCGACGCTGGCGGCACGGCGCATGCTGGTGAGTTCCGCGCGTGTCTTGTAGAGGCGCATGTCGTGCAACATGTGGTCGAGCGCGACGAACTCGTACGGGGCGTGCCGCCCGGGACTGCCGCGATTGCGCAGGGCGGCAACCCAGCCGATCAACCGGGCATCGAACTCCGGATGCACGCCCATCGTGTAGTGGATGCGCTCGGCGGACTCGATGATGCCGGGCAGAATTTCGTCCACGTCACCGATGGGAAAGGCATCGTCCGCACCGAGCGCCTCGACTGCAGCATCCGGCCCGATCCGGGCGCCATCCCAGGCTTCGCGTTGCGAGTCGCGATCGCGACAGAACAGGACGTACTCTCCCTGTGCGCGGCCTGGCGCGAGCACGGCGATCGCCTCAGGCTCGGCGAAGCCAGTGAGGTAAAAGAAGTCGCTGTCGGGCCGGTAAGGGTGATCGACGTCGCGGCTGCGCAACCGGGTCGGCGCGGTCGGGACGATGCCGACGCCGCCGCGGCCGATCATCCGCATCAACTGGCGGCGACGTCTGGAGAATTCGGTATCGAGCACGGCGCTTAGTGCACGCGACCCGCCGTGGCGGCCCGGCGCACGTCGTGCAGTTCCTCGAACAGCAGCTGCACACCAACGCGCACGAACTCCACGAGTTCGGCATAGGCCGCTTCGGCCTCGAGCTCTGTCTCGTCGTCGCCCAGCGACACGCGCGCGATCTCGGCGAAGTCGTTCATGATTTCACGCGAGACGTCACCATCCAGGGCCTGCCCGTCGCCGGAGCTGCCGGCTCCCTCGCCCAGTCCGTGCATGAAGCCCGCGCACCAGTCGGCGAGCGCATCCGCCCGCTGCGGCAGCGGCTGGTCGTCCGGCGGCAACAATGGCAGGAAACTCATCTCGCCGTCGGCGAGCGCACCTGCGGTTGCCGATACCAGCGCCGAGAGCACCTCGACCTGCGGCGCATCGGCACCCCGGTCGGCCGGGTCGATGCCGACGACGTTGGCAACCCAGACAGGACTGGCCCGACCGCCGAGCACGCAGAGCAGCCCGCACAGCGTGCCATGGGCAGCAGTCGCCCCTTCGGTTGCACCGAGCTGGCGCAGTGCGGCCGCGACCTTGTCGAAATCGGGAAGATTGGCGGATGTCATGCTCGTGTCACCGGCACTGCCCTCTTCGGGGCATGGTTTTGCATAACCCGTAAGTAGTCCGCTGCGTCATGCTAACACTGCATCGCCGGGCGCGCATTTGACCCCCGCAGAAGCGGGAACTATATTGAATCGATGGCTGACAGTCCGGACAAATCCTTCGGCGACGAGCTCGAGAAACTGGGCAAGCGGCTGGATGACCTCGTGGTCACCTGCGGCCAGCTGAAGGAAGAAAATCGCTCGCTGCGTCAGCGCCAGGATGCTCTGATAGCCGAGCGGGCGAATCTGTTGCAGAAGAACGAACAGGTACGGGCGCGCGTCGAAGCCATGATCGGCAGGCTCAAGGGGATGGAGCAGGGGGTATGACGGACGCGTCGCGCGTGAACATCAGGATTCTGGACAAGGAGTACCAGATCGCCTGCCCGCCCGAAGAGCGCAACGCCCTCCTCGATTCGGCCGACATGCTGAACGTCAAGATGCGGGAGATCCGCGACAGCGGGCGCGTCGTCGGGCTCGAGCGGATCGCCGTCATGGCCGCCCTGAATCTGGCCAACGACCTGATCCGGTCCCGCAATCGGGGCGAGCACCTCGAAACCAAGGCGAAAGCACGGGTGCGCGCGATGCGCGAGCGCGTCGAAACCGCTCTGACTTCAGGAAAGCAGCTCGAGATCTGATCCCGACCGTTGCCGCACGGTAAGCGCGGCACACGTCGCATCTTTCCGGACACTTGATCGTATAATCACTGTCGGCGCTGCCTGCGGTGTTCGAGTAGAGCTGACTGCCTTCGACCCTTAAATGCACTGCAGGGATCCGGCGATTCGGCAGCTTTGTGCATTGCCGCCCTGAGCGGACAGCCTGCTCTGCCATGCCCGATCCCACCTTTCGCTCGGGTCCGAGAGCGACGGTTCGATACGGCACAGGCGGGCGCGCCACCTCCCTCCTGCATCGGCCGTTGTCGCCTTGAAAACGCTGCGTTCAAGACTGCGGGCTGAGCGGGCAAGCCTGGACCCCGAGACCCTGAAATCCCGTTCGACCGCTGTTGCCAGGCACGTCTGGAGGATGCCGTTGATGGCGCGCGCGCGACGGATCGCCTGCTACTGGGCGATCCACGGCGAAATCGACTGCGGACCGATCGCGGCAGAGGCCTGGGAGCGGGGCCGCGACATCTTCCTGCCAGTGCTGCGCAGCGGAGGGCTGGCATTCGCCCCATGGCGGCCAGGCTGCAGCATGGCGGCGAATCGCTACGGCATACCGGAACCCTGCGACGCCACCGGAATGCTGACCGCCGGCCAGATCGACGTCGTACTGGCACCGCTGGTGGCTTTCGACTCGACCGGCACGCGACTCGGCATGGGCGGCGGCTACTACGACCGCAGCTTGCGGTTGCTCGCCAGGCGCCGGCATTGGTCGCGACCTCGCTACATCGGACTGGCGCACGCGTTTCAGCACGTGGATCACCTCGACAAACGCGCATGGGATGTGCCGTTGCATGCTGTCGTGACCGAGTGCGGCGTGTTCCGCTTCCATGTGCAGCGCACGAAGTGAAAGCGCCTGACATTCAGCGAGTGCAGCGATGCCTCGATGATGGTGTCGATCAGGGTGCCGGACGGTGGTTGACACCGATGCTGGCATTTTGATTCTGGATGTATATACTCAACCGCGGTTAACCCCGACAGGAGACCATTGTCATGGCGAAGAAGAAAGCTGCTTCGAAGAAGAAGGCCAAGAAGAAGGCCAAGAAGAAGCGCTAGCGAAAGCTAGGACGCGGGAACCGGAAACGGTTCCCGCGGCTTCCCAAAAGGAAGTGCTTACGTGATGTGCCCGCCTCTGGCGGGCACATTTCTTTCCGGGGTTCGAACTACAGCGGCACTGCGGAAAAACAAGGGTTTTCGGCGCGGTATACTCCGGCGGCCGATGCCCCGGAATCGTGGCAAGCGAGCCCAGCATGGACCAGGCCGAAAAGAAGCAGCAGGTAGCAAACGCCGCAGCCGAGATGGTCGAGTCTGGCATCAAGCTCGGTGTCGGCAGCGGTTCCACGGTCAACCTGTTCATCGACGCCATGGCGCGACGCGGCCGCGCGCCGGCGGCCCTGGTGGCCAGTTCTCGCGAGACGGAACGGCGTCTGCGGGTGGCCGGGTTCCAGGTGAGCGAACTGGGCGATGTCGGTGACCTGGACCTCTATGTCGACGGCGCCGACGAGGCCAACAAGAACTTCCAGCTGGTGAAGGGGGGTGGCGGCGCACTCACCCGCGAGAAGATCGTCGCCGCGGCCTCACGCCGTTTCGTCTGCATCATCGACGACTCGAAGTGGGTGGCGGTCCTCGGCCAGTTCCCCCTCCCTGTCGAGGTGATCCCCATGGCCCAGTCCTATGTCGCCCGGCAGATGGTGCGGCAGCGTGGACAGCCTATCCTCCGCAAGGGATTCGTTACCGACAACGGCAACGTGATCCTGGACGTGCACAGCCTGGCCATCGAGAACCCGGTCGAACTCGAGACCCGCATCAACCAGATCGCAGGCGTCGTGACGGTCGGACTCTTCGCCCAGCGGCCAGCCGACGTGATCCTGATGGCCGGCGACAGCGGCATCAAACGACTGGAACGGCGGTAGGAAAACGACAAAGACCCGGCATGACCGGGCCTTTGCGCATCTGGCTGGGGGACTAGGATTCGAACCTAGATTAACGGAGTCAGAGTCCGCTGTCCTACCATTGGACGATCCCCCAAAGTGAGCGGCGGATCGACTGCGGTACGGCACCGCCGCCCGCGATCCACCTCAACGCTTGGAGTACTGCGTCGCCCGGCGGGCCTTGCGGACACCGACCTTCTTGCGCTCAACCTCGCGCGCGTCGCGGGTCACGAAGCCGGCGACCCGCAGCGGCTTGCGCAGACTCTCGTCGTAGGCGATCAATGCACGCGTCAGTCCATGGCGGATCGCGCCGGCCTGACCGGTGGTCCCGCCGCCTGCAACCGACACGTCAACGTCGAAACGCGTGGCCAGCTGGGTGAGCTCAAGCGGCTGTCGCACGATCATGCGCGCAGTCTTGCGGCCGAAAAACTCGTCCAGGGACCGCTGGTTGACCGTGATGGCCCCCTTGCCGGGGCGGATGAAGACGCGGGCCGTGGAACTCTTGCGGCGGCCGGTACCGTAGAAAGCCTGTGTTGCCATGGGGTCGCTGAACCTGGTCTGAAAGGGGAAGGACTGACGCTCAGATATCGAGCGGCTGGGGCTGCTGGGCGGCGTGTTCGTGCTCGGCGCCGGCGAAGACCTTGAGCTTGCGCAACATGGCGCTGCCCAGCGAGTTCTTCGGCAGCATGCCTTTAACGGCGATGCGCAATGCACGGTCGGGAGCCCGCTGCAGCAGGTGTTCGAGGCTCTCGGTCTTCAGGTTGCCGACGTGACCGGTAAAGGTCTGGTACGTCTTGTCCTTCAGCTTGCGGCCGGTGACCTTGATGCGTGCCGCATTGACGACGACGATGTAGTCGCCGGTATCGACATGCGGGGTATAGATCGGCTTGTGCTTGCCGCGCAGGCGGCGAGCCAGCTCGGTAGCCAGCCGGCCCAGCGTGCGCCCGTCGGCATCGACCAGGTACCAGCCGTGCTTGACCTCTTCGGGCTTGGCGGAAATCGTTCTCATGGTTGTCCAGGGTGCGTGCCCGCGCCTGCCGCGGGCACAAGGGGGCGCATTTTACGGGGCCGCCGGAGCCGTTTCAACGCGAAAACGCGGCCCTCCGGGGGAAATATCCCCAGGCAGACGCCTGAGCTAAGTCACTGTCAGAAGGTGTATTTCAGTGAAATGGAGATCTGGGTGTTCGTGTCGTCGATGTCGGCCGGCACGTCGGTGTTGTGCTTAACCAGGTAGGCGAGGACCAGGGAGAGGTTGCCGACGACGGTCGCCTGCAGCTCGGTCAGGGACTCGAAATAGGTGATGTCGGACCCGATGGTGCTGGCCAGCTTTTGGCTGAACAGCGCCGTTTCGCTGATGTGCCAGTGGCAGTCGCCGGCCCCGAGGTTCGCCCTATACTGGAGCGCATGCGCGAGAGCAGCCTCCTCGACCTATTCGTCGGCACTGCCGACTCGGCCTTGCGCACGCTGTTCCACGCACCGGGAGGCACGACGGTGCCAGTGAGCGACGACAGCCGGCTCACCGCCAGTGAGCGCGACCGCTCCGCCCGCCTGATGCGGGTCAACCATGCAGGCGAGGTCGCGGCACAGGCGCTTTATCGCGGCCAGGCGCTCGTCGCGCGCGACCCGGCACTGCGCGCCGATCTGCTCAAGGCAGCTGCCGAGGAAGAAGATCACCTGGGGTGGTGCGCGGCCCGTACCCGCGCGCTCGGGCAGGACACCAGCAGGCTGGGACCGCTGTGGTACGCCGGTTCGCTGGCAATCGGCGCAGCGGCGGGTCTCGCGGGCGATCGCTGGAGCCGCGGTTTCATCGCCGAAACGGAGCGGCAGGTCTGCGAGCACCTGGACGGGCACCTCGAGCGCTTGCCGGCAGCGGACGCCACGAGCCGGGCCGTGGTCCGGCGCATGCGCGCCGATGAAGCAGCGCACCAGCACCGCGCGGAATCGCAGGGCGCTGCCGCCCTGCCGCTGTCCGTTCGTCTGGGCATGCGCGCGGCTGCGCGCGTGATGACCGGGGTCGCACGTTATCTATAGGGCCGTATCCGGCGGTCTCGGGGCCTCGGGAGCCACCCGAGGAGGCCCTGGCGGCCCATACCTGTGAGCGATCTCACAGTTCCGCAAACCGACTTGACATACTTCGCGCCAGCTGTGCTTAAACTGGCGGCCAATTGAACATATCGTCCGTCGCCAATTCGCACGACGCATATGGTTCACGGGTTCTACGGGTTGCTGATTTGGGTTGTTGTTGTGAATTCCTTCTAGGGGAGGCTGCGAAATGGCTACGAACGGAAAGACGCTAAGCGACATTCCGGCGATCAACCGGTTCCTGAACTACTGCCGCCTGCGCACGGTCCCGGGCAAGACGGTCATGATCCACGCGGGCGACGTGCCCGACACGCTCTACTACATCTGCTCGGGCTCGGTCGAAGTGATGATCGAGGACGAGGACGGCAATGAAATGGTTCTGGCCTACCTGAACAAGGGCCAGTTCTTCGGCGAAATGGGCCTCTTCAACGAGCAGCCGAGCCGTAGCGCCTGGGTGCGCACGCGGGTCTCCTCGGAAATCGCCGAAATGACCTACCCCCGCTTCCGCCAGATCGCGAGCGAGAGCCCCGGCCTCGTATTCGAGCTGGCGACCCAGATGGCGACACGCCTCAACCGCACGAACCGCAAGCTCTCGGACCTGGCATTCGTCGATGTCACCGGGCGCGTGGCTCATGCGATCCGCGACCTCTGCAACGAACCGGACGCGTTGACTCATCCGCAGGGCATGCAGATCAAGGTCAGCCGCCAGGAACTGTCGCGGCTCGTCGGCTGCTCGAGAGAAATGGCAGGTCGGGTGCTGAAAGTCCTCGAGGACGAGGGCTTGGTGACGGCCAGCGGCAAGACCATCGTGGTCTACAACGTCCGACCCCAGCCGAAGATCCGCGCCGTGCCGGATACCACGGCACCGGTCGCGGCGAACGGCCAGTAATTCCGAATCTCCGCTAGATCAGGCGGCGGTCGCGCCAGCGGCCGCCGCCAATTCCTTTCTCATGGCCGCGATCGTGGCGCCGTAGTCGGGACTGCCGAATATCGCGGACCCCGCAACGAAGGTGTCGGCGCCCGCAGCGGCCACGGCGCCGATATTCTCCACCTTGATGCCGCCGTCCACTTCGAGGCGGATGGCCCTCCCCGAGCGAGCGATGCGCTGGCGGATCTCGCGCAGCTTGGCCAGCGCCGACGGGATGAAGCTCTGCCCGCCGAAGCCCGGGTTCACCGACATGACCAGCACGAAATCGAGCTTGTCGAGCGTGTAGTCCAGGCAGGAGACGGGTGTCGACGGATTGAGCACCAGCCCTGCCTTGCAGCCCAGCCGGTGGATGAGCCCGATGCTGCGATCGACATGGTCGCTCGCCTCCGGATGAAAGCTGATCCAGCTCGCCCCCGCCGATGCGAAGTCCTCGATCAGCCGGTCCACGGGGCGCACCATCAGGTGCACGTCGATCGGGGCCTTGATGCCGTGTCTGCGCAGTGCCTGGCACACCAGCGGCCCGATGGTGAGATTCGGGACGTAGTGGTTGTCCATCACGTCGAAGTGGACGATGTCGGCACCGGCAGCAAGGACGGTGTCCACCTCGTCGCCGAGACGGGCAAAGTCGGCGGAGAGTATCGAGGGTGCGATCAATGCCGCCTGTTGGGCCAAGTGCAGCGTCCTGCGGGAGGTGCGCGCCATGTTAGCACGGGCCTAGCGGAACCCCCGGTTGTCGCGGATCGCCTCGTAAGCCGCACGTATCTCGCGGGTACGATCTTCCGCCAGGCGCAGCAACGCCGGCGGCAATCCGCGCGATGCCTGTTTGTCCGGATGGTGTTCGTTCATCAGCCGCCGGTATGCGACCTTGACCTCCGCATCCGTCGCAGCGGAGCTGAGCCCCAGCGCCTCGTACGCCTTGCCGAGGTCGATAGCGGCCTGGCGGGCGGCGTTGTCACCGGCGAAGCGGCGTCTGGCACGCAGGGCTGACTCTATGCGCAGCAATGCGAGCCTTCCGACGCCCAGCCGATCGGCGATGCGGCCGAGCAGTTCGCGCTCCGCCTGGCTGATGGCACCCTTGACCAGTGCGACGTCGATCTGGACTTCCAGGAACATCAGCAGCAGCTGGGGGTCTCCGCCGCAGTAGCGATTGAAGCGATCGACCTGGTCGTCGATCGGATAGTCGGGCCGCTTGCCCTGGTTGAACAGCGCCATGGCAGCCCCGGCTTCCTCCTCTCCGAGATGCATCCGGCGCATGACGTCGCGTGCCCCGGCGATGTCATCTTCCGATACACGGCCGTCGGCCTTCGCGAGGTGCCCCATGACCGCGAAGGTCGCCTCGAAGAACTGTTGCTGCCGTTTCTGGCTGGAGACGCGGGACCGGCGCCGGCGGTTGTCCTTCGTGCCGCCACGCGACGCCATGCGGCGATCGAACTGATGGCCGACGAGCAGACCGAGCAGCGCCCCCGGCACGCGGGCCGCAAGCAACCCGAGCAGCCCGCCGATCACCTTCCCTATGATGTTCATGCTGCCTCGAGCGCCGGGCCATGATGCGGGCTTACAATACGCGGCTCCACAGCTCCCTCCGGTAGGAACCATGACCCGCGGCTCAGAGTCGGCCCTCTACGATTCCAAGTTGACCGGGCTGCGCCGCATCAGTCAAGGCAAGGTCCGCGACATCTACGAGGTGGATGACGGGCACCTGCTCATCGTGACCACCGACCGCCTGTCCGCATTTGACGTGGTATTGCCGGACCCGATACCGGGCAAGGGAGCGGTGCTGAACCAGCTGTCGAATTTCTGGTTCGAGCGAATGAAATCGGTGGTCCCCAACCATCTGTCCGACCGCCGGCTCGAACACGTCGTGCAGGACCCCGCCGAGCGCGCGCTGCTAAAAGACCGGGCCATCGTCGTCAAGCGGCTGAAGCCGTTGCCGGTGGAAGCGGTGGTTCGCGGCTATCTCATCGGATCGGGCTGGAAGGACTACAAGGCGACCGGTGCCGTGTGTGGAATCGTCCTGCCGCCAGGCCTGCAGATGGCGGCACCGTTGCCGCAACCCATATTCACGCCGGCCACCAAGGCTGAGATCGGCGCGCACGACGAGAACATCAGCTTCTCGGCCATGGAGAAACTGGTGGGCAGTGAAGTGGCTGGCGCTGTCAGGCAGTTCGCCATCGAGATCTATCGTCGCGCCGCGGAATACGCACGCACTCGCGGCATCATCATCGCGGATACGAAGTTCGAATTTGGCCTCGACCCCGCCGGGCGGCTGTACCTGATCGACGAGGCGCTGACGCCCGACTCCTCCCGCTTCTGGCCGGCCGCCGACTATCGTGTCGGCATCAGCCCGCCGAGTTTCGACAAGCAGTACGTGCGTGACTACCTCGAAACACTCACCTGGGACAAGAAAGCTCCGGGGCCGAAACTGCCGGAGGAAGTGATCCGACGGACGGCTGCCAAGTACCGCCAGGCACTCGGCCAGCTGACCCGCCATGCCTGACACGCACAGCAACATGCCGGACGCCCCCGCCCAGCGCATCGAATCCCTGCTGTGGCACCGCGGCGTGCAGGCCTTGCCATAGCCGGCGCGGGCCGGGGTGGAGGTGTTGCGCCATGGCTGGTGCCTGCTACGCGACATTCCGGCCGGCCGCCTCACGCTGCAGGCGACGGGCCTCGTCGACGTCACGAGCCTGTCGGTCCTGAAGACCTTCGGTTTCCAGCGCGAGATCGAGCCGCTGCTGAGGCAGCTGCTCACGCCGCTCGGCGCCGGCGGCGCCGAGATCACCCAGACGGTCCTCGACTTCGTGGACAACGCCCAGAGCGACGTGCTCGCCGGAATCGGCATGATCGTGCTGTTCCTGACGGCGGTGTCGATGGCGGACCAGGTGGAGACCGGCTTCAACCGTATCTGGCGGGTCGAACGGCCGCGCAGCATCGGCCGGCGCGTGAGCGAGTTTCTCACCCTGATCCTCGTCGGCCCGGTCTTGCGCTGTCGCCGGTCGTAGTGCGCCTGGAAACCGCGGGGCTCCTCGCCCGTACGGCGGGCGAACGCCTGCTGCCCGGACGCGACCTGAATGCCATCCTCGTGAGCGACATCGATGCGGACACCCGCTGGCCAGACCCGGTTCCCGGGCTGCAGGCGCGGATAGATGCGGGAGTTGGCGAGGCGCTTGGCCGGATGACGCTGGCCGACCTGCTGGCCGATCGACCGACCGGTTGATCAGCTGCCGGCGACCGTCATTTCGCGCACCAGGATGGAACCGGTCTGGATGCCGCCGCGCAGGTCGCGATCCGTTCCGATCGCGGCAATCCCGTGGAACACGTCCCTGAGATTTCCCGCGATCGTGACCTCGCTCACCGGGTAGCGCAGTTCGCCACCCTCGACCCAGAAGCCCACGGCACCGCGCGAGTAGTCGCCTGTCACGGGATTGATGCCGCTGCCCATCAGTTCGGTGACGAGAAAGCCGCTGCCCATCTCGGCCAGCAGGTCGGCAAAGCTCGCGCCGGTGTCGGCGACGACAAGATTGTGCGCGCCGCCGGCGTTGCCAGTCGTCTCCATGCCGAGCCGCCGGGCCGAATAGCTGCTCAGGAAGTACCCCTGCAACACGCCGCGGTCCACGACGCGGCGATCGGCGGTCGCGACGCCGTCGTCGTCATACGGTGCGCTGGCGAGGGCGCGCGGCAGATGCGGGTGTTCGTCGATTGTCATGCAAGGCGCCATTACGGCCGTGCCCAGGCTGTCGAGGAGAAAAGACGACCTGCGATACAGCGCGCCGCCACTCACTGCGCCGACCAGATGGCCCACGAGGCTGCGCGCAAGCCGTGCGGGGTACAGGACAGGTGCGGTCCTCGTGCCGATCTTCACGGCGCCGAGGCGAGCGCAGGCACACCGGGCCGCCTCCCGACCGACCGCCACCGGTGACTCGAGGGCGTCGGGGTGGCGCGCCGTGGTGTAGTCCATGTCGCGTTCCATCTGTTCGCCGGCACTGGCGATGACGGCACAGGAAACGCTGTGGTGAGTATCGCTGTAGCCAGCCAGGAAGCCGTGGCTGTTGCCCTGCGCACGGTAGCCGTCGTGGCTCGAGACGCCGGCTCCCTCGGAATTGGTGATGCGCGCATCCGCGTCGAGCGCCGCAGACTCGCAGCGCGTCGCGAGATCGATGGCGGCATCTGCGTCGAGCGACCAGGGGTGGCGAAGATCAAGATCCGGTACATGGCGGGCCAGCCGCGCGGGATCGGCGAGCCCGGCGAAGGCGTCCTCGGTGGTGTACTTCGCCAGCGCGCAGGCCTTGCGCACGGTTTCCTCGAGCGCCGCTGCACCGAGGTCCGAGGTGCTGGCGCTGCCCTTGCGCTTGCCGAAGTAGACCGTGACGCCCATGCCCTGATCGCGATGGAACTCGAGGGTCTCGACCTCGCGCATGCGTACGTTCACGGTGAGCCCGGTGCTGAAGCTCGCGGCGGCCTGCGCTTCCGACGCGCCCAGGCGCTTCGCCAGCGCCAGCGCGCCTGCAACGCGCTCCTGCAGGTCAGCAACACCGGGCTTGGGAGAGTTCGCTGACATTCAGTGCCTTCGTCGATAGTCCCGTCTACGCCAGCCGATGAAGCTCCCCGCCGTCACCAGAGCGAGGCCGAGCACAAGCAATACGGCCGGCAGTACGCCGCGCCCGCTGTCCAGCGCAGCGAGCAGCAGCAAGGCGCCCGCTGCGGCGTAGAACCACGGGAGCATTTCGTAGAGCGGTTTCGCGAGCCAGAGGCGCATTCGTCCGATGACCCTTCAGTCGTTATCAGCCGGCACTGCTGGTGCCGCCGACTGTCAACCCGTCGATGCGCAAGGTCGGCTGCCCCACGCCTACCGGCACCGACTGGCCTTCCTTGCCGCAGGTGCCGACTCCGTCGTCGAGCCGCAGGTCGTTTCCGACCATCGACACCTTGCGCAGCACCGAGGGCCCATCGCCCACCAGTGTCGCCCCCTTGATCGGCGCGCCGATGCGGCCGTTCTCGATGAGATACGCCTCGCTCGCCGAGAACACGAACTTGCCGGAGGTGATGTCCACCTCGCCGCCACCGAAATTGCTTGCGTATATGCCTTTCTGCACGGAGGCGACGATTTCCTCAGGCGCGTGGGGTCCCGGCAGCATGTAGGTATTCGTCATGCGTGGCAGGGGTAGGTGGGCGAATGACTCGCGGCGACCGTTGCCGGTCGGGGCTACGCCCATGAGCCGCGCATTCAGCTTGTCCTGGATATAGCCCGCCAGCCGCCCGTTCTCGATGAGCATGGTCTGCTGCGTCGGGGTTCCCTCGTCATCGACGTTGAGCGAACCGCGGCGACCCGGCAGGGTACCGTCGTCGACGATCGTGCAGAGACTGGACGCGACCTGCTCCCCCAGTCGCGTACTGAAGGCGGACGTACCCTTGCGGTTGAAATCGCCTTCGAGGCCGTGACCGATCGCTTCGTGCAGCAGAATGCCGGGCCAGCCGGGGCCAAGCACGACCACCATCTCGCCGGCCGGCGCGGGTACGGACTCGAGCGCCACCAGCGCCTGCCGTACGGCCTCGCGGCCCATGGCGAGCGCTCGATCGCCCGCAAGAAACTCGGCCAGGGCGAAGCGCCCCCCGCCGCCGGTGTAGCCCTGCTCGCGCCGACCATCCTGCTCGACGATCACCGAGACGTTCATGCGCACGAGAGGCCGCACGTCCGCAGCGAATACGCCGTCGCTTCCGCAGACCAGCATGATCTCGTGTACGGCCACCAGGCTCGCCATCACCTGCTTTACGCGGGGATCGATCGCCCGCGTCGCTTCATCGACACGCCGCAACAGAGCGACCTTGTCGTCGTCGGGCAGTGCGGCGATGGGATCAGCCGCGCCGTAGAGCTGGTGGCCGCCGGCAGCCCGCCAGGCCTGCACCGAGCGCTGCTGACCGGCACGGGAAATCGCGCCGGCAGCGCCGGATGCCTCGAGCAACGCCGGCAGCACGATGTCGTCGGAGTAGGCGAGGCCGGTTTTCTCGCCGGCCACGGCGCGCACCCCGACACCCTGCTCGATGCTGTGGCTGCCCTCCTTGACGATGCCGTCCTCGAGCGCCCACGCCTCGTGGCGCGACACCTGGAAATACAGGTCAGCCGCGTCGACCCCGGCCCGCAACAGCTTGTGCAGCGCGCGATCGAGGTCGCTGTCGCCAATGCCCGGGCGCGCGAGCAGCGCCTGGCGCGCGATCGTGACCGCGGTGCCGCCCGTCGTCGTCGCGCCGGTCATGCGCTCACCGCCAGGCGACGATGGCCAAGCGCCGGAAACTGGCTGCGCAGCCGCTCGAGGTAATGCACGTCGATGCCAGCGCCGATCACGCTGGGGCCGGCGGCGGCTTCGGCGAGCACTTCTCCCCAGGGCCCCACGATCAGCGAGTGACCATAGGTGCGGCGCCCGCCGGGGTGTTCGCCGGTCTGCGCAGCGGCGGCGACGTAGCAGAGATTCTCGATCGCCCGTGCCCGCAGCAGGGTATGCCAGTGTGCCTGGCCGGTGCGCAGCGAAAAAGCCGCGGGAAGCGCGATCAGACTCACGGCACTGTTCATCAGGATGCGGAAAAGCTCGGGGAAACGCAGGTCGTAGCAGATTGCGACGCCGAGTTCTCCGAGCGGCGTGGCCAGCGTCAGTGGTGCCGAGCCGGGCATCGTCCGGGCCGACTCCCGGTATGCCTCGGCGCTGTCCGGAACCCGTACGTCGAACAGGTGCATCTTGTCGTAGCGGGCAACGCGCTGACCCATGTCGTCCCAGACGCAACAGGTCTGGTAGGGTCGGCCGGGATCCGCGCTGGCGAGGGGCAGCGTGCCGCCGACGATCCACAGGCGCAGTTCGCGCGCGGCTCGCGCAAGGAAATCCTGGATTGGGCCATGACCATCCGGTTCGGCGATGCGAGGCCGGGCGCTTTCGTCGGCTGACATGTGCGCGAAATTTTCCGGCAGCACCGCCAGCTTCGCACCGCGCGCGGCGGCACGCTCCAGCAGTGCCCGCGCCTCGGCCAGGTTGGCCTGGACGTTATCGATGGAGCTCATCTGGATGGCTGCGACCGAGGGGATGACGGGCGACATGGAATTCACGGGCGTCCTGGATCAGGTGAGGGTTCCGCCGCCGCCGACTCCTGCGGCGGCAGCGCCCGCAGGGCAGCTTCGACATCCTTTTCGCAGTCCTTGAAGGCGCTCGCGTCAACGTCGCTGCGCTGTACCCTCGTTACCTCGGGTACATCCCATCCCCCGGATACCCGGTAATAGGATTCGCCCAGGGTGCTGAGTGGTTTGCGGAAGATCTGCGAGATCAGCAGCATCGTAGCACCGCCCACCGGACCGCCCAAGACGGCGCCGCCCACCGTCAGCATGTTGGAGACCTGCGGGCGCACGACGGCGACCTGCTCGTAATCGCGCAGGGCCAGACTGGAGCGGCCGACGAGACCGAGGTCCGCCGCCGGCCCGTTCAACCCGAGATTGCAGGTATAGGCGATGCCGGCGCCAAGGCGGAAGTCGCCCTTGATGGCATCGAACGCCAGGCCTTCGTTGAATACGTCACGGAAATCGAGCGACAGCCGTCGCGGCAGCGCCGTGATGCTGATCAGGCCCAGCAACCGGCCACTGCCACCGGGTTCCAGATCCACCACCTGCCCGTCCTTGAACTCCACCGCCAGCGTGCCCGAAGATCGCGCGAGGAAGTCGCCATCGGGTCCGCCACTCCAGCGCAGGCGGGCAGCGACGCTCGCCTGCTTGCCCGTCATCACCGGATCGAACCCGAGTTGCACGAGAGTGGACCGGACATCGTCGGACTTCAGCGACACGTCTATTTCGGTTCCCTGGACCGACGGCTCGTCCGCTTCGACGCGCCACGCACCCCGGCCGCTCATGGAAAAGTGCTCCGAGCGGGCCTCGATGCGGGAGGCGACCAGGCCGCGCGGATCACGGTCCAGTCTCAGCTCGACTGCGCCGAGGCGCCAGCGGCCGAGCGCAGCGTCTGCAGCCTTGATCTGCAAGGCCGGGATTTTGCGCGGATCGGTCGTTGTCCCGCCCTTGCCTTCAGCCTCAGCCTCGGTCAACCACAGGCGGCGCATGTCGAGTTCGATCGGCCGGACAGCGGTATTGAACGGCACCTTAATCGAACCGTCCGCAGCGGGACCGTTCACCGTGGCATCCCACGCGTCGCCGCTGCGCTCGACGACGGCCGCTATGTCGCGGAACACCTGCCCGGCAATCAGCAGCTCGGCCACCGACAGGTCGAAGCGGCGGTAGAGATCTTCGAAGCGGCGCGTCGGCGCGCCGGGTTTCGGCGGCGAGCCGACCGCAAGCCAGCGATCGAACGGCAGACGGTCGATCCGGCCATTCACCTCAAGACCACGCAATTGCGGGAGACTCGCCGCACCGGCACCGAACTGCAGGCTGCCGCGCTCCAACGCCCAGCTGCCCTTCTGCCGGCCGAGTCGCAATGACCAGGACAACGGCAGTTCGCTGCGGCCGGTCACGTCGATCTGGTCCGGCGCAGGGAAAGCGAGATCTAGCGTCGTCTGCCAGCGCGTATCCGCCGCTTTCGCCACGGGCACCGGCAGTGAACTCGTCAGCCCTTCGAGATTCGAGCGCACCGCAACGGTCAGTGGCAGCGGACGATCGCGTCGGGCCGGAATCTGCACGGTTGCCCGCCAGGCGACGCGTCCGCCGAAGTACTCCCGCAGGGGCAGGCCGAAGGTGGCGGTGAGGCGTGGAACGGGCGTCGAGCCGGCGAACTGGAGCGCGTGTCCGAAGCCGCTGGCAGGATCGAGCGGCACTACGTCGAGTCGCACACGCTCGCCCAGCATGACGGCGCGCAGCCCCTCGCCGCGGAACCGCGTGTTCTCGACCCGGATACGGCCAGTGATGTTGCGCAGATCGACCGGCAGGCGGGCCAGGGCGAGACGGCTGGAGCGCAGGTCGAACAGGACCTTGAGGTCGTAGTCGGATGCTTTCTTGATCGGGAAAGCCAGTCTGATCGCCGCATCCACCGGCCCCGCCCCGGATGCGCGCTCGAGGCTGGCTCCCATTGAAGCCTTCAGCGGCGTCGAGCGCAGAAAGTCGAGTACTTCGGCGACGTCCACGCGCTGCTGGCCTGACACGCCGAGCACCCCGGTGCGGAGGTCCGGAATCCGCACCTGGTAGTCCTTGAGGCCGAGACGTGCAAGCCGCGCGGTTCGGGCGGTGGCCGACACGCCGACGCCATCGAAGACGACTTCCGCATCGAGCGCCTCGACCCGCGGCCAGCCGTTCGCGTAATCGAGTGTCGCATCTTTGAGGTCGAGCACGACGCGGAAGGTGCCCTCGCCTGCCGCGAACGGAAACTCCCGCAAGGGCCCGCGGAATTCCACCGCGGCCCTTGGCACCGTGCCGGCGACCACGGCCCGCTCGAGCCAGCTGACAACTTTCGGGGGAAAGCGCCGCAGCGGCAGGTAGCGCAACACTTCGCGGGCTTCCGTCGCGCTGGCGAGCGCCTTGAGATCGATTACGGGCGATGCCCCACCGGCAGGAAAACTCAGTGACAGCCGCGACCGTATGTCGATGGCACCGGAGCGCAACTCCACATCGTCGCTGAGGAGCTGGATTCCATCCGGACCGGCGCGCCAGATCAACAGTGCCTTGAGTTCGCTCGCCTGCAGTGACTCGCGAAACAACTGGCCGAGGGAAAGTTCGACCCCGTCACTGCCGATCTGCAGACGCCCGCCATCCTGGTCGGCGACAAGCGTGCCGGACAGTCCCACCACCGCCAGGTCGCCGGCCTCCGCGGCAAGACCGAGTCGGGTAAAGCGCGCCTGCGCGGAATACGCCGGCGATCCCGTCGTTGGCGGCGAATACTCGGCGGCAGCATCGCGGACATCGCCGCTCGCCGTGCGCGGCATTCCTGCATCGCGGCCCAGCGCGCTGGCAGCAGCGCGGATCAGGGGATAGAGGTCATCGAGCCGGAGGAACGGCGCGCTTCCCGACCAGCGCTCCGCAGTCGCGGCCTCCGGCGGCCGATAGGCCAGTTCGGCCTGGGTCAATGGCGCATTGCGGCCCTGGCGGCGCAGCCGCAGGTCGCGGACCGAAAGATTCCAGCCGCCGCCACTGCCGCGCCATTCTGCAGAGCCGGCGACGCGCTGGTACCCGGTTACCCCGATCCCGGTCTCGACAGCCACATCGCGCAGGTCGACGGCACCGGCGGCGCGAGCCGGGCGCCCGTCGGTGACTTCGAGTTCGAACGCCACGTTCCCCCTGGCGCTGCGGACCGCCTGCTCGCCGCGACCGGCGTACTCAAGAAGCCGCGTCAGGTTGAGCGACTGGCCCTCCGCCCGCATCGTCAGGCTCTGCGGCCACGACAGAGTGGCGGGCAACGGCAGCGGCGCAGCGATATCGATCTCGACCATCCGACCGTAGTCCCCGGGCGGCTCGAGGCGCGCGCTGGCGCTGAAATCGTCGCGTCCGATTGCGGCACGCAGGTTGAGCAGGCTCAATGACACGGGCACCGTGAGTCGGCGCCGGTCGATGAAGGTCACGGCGATGTCTTCGAGTGCGAGGCCGATCTCCAGGCGTTGCGAAGGATCGCGGCGCGGAAGCAGGTCGTCGAGGGTACGGCCCTGCACGAGGATGCGGTCGTCGGCAGTGCGTTCCACCGTGGCGGTAACGCCGCGCATCGTCACGCGGCCCAGCGCCGGACGCCAGTCGCGCAGCAGCTGCCACAGGCTCAGGCCCGCGGAGAATTCGCGCGCGGCCAGTACCGTCCCGTTCTCACCCGGCCGCTGCAGCTCCACACCGGTGAATGTCAGCGCCGGACCGCTCAGCGGCCAGCTGGCTGTGAGGCTGGCGAAACGGATGTCGTAGCCGGTCGCCTCACTCGCCCAGCGGCGGATGTCCTCGCGATACCCTGGGACCTGGGCCAGCGCAAGGCGCAGGGCACCGACCGTGAGCCCCATCAAGACCGCGCAGGCGGCTGCCGTATACAGCAGCCAGCGCCAGGCCCGTCGCCACGTGCGCGCCTGCTCCATCAGATGAGCACCACGTCGAACTGATCCGGCGAGTAGCCGGACTCAGCCTGCAGGCGGATGGGCTTGCCGGTGGCGTCCATCAACGCGGCGATGCTGCCCGCTTCCTCATCGAGCAGCGTCTCGATAACGTCCTGGTGCGCGAGCACGATCATTTCCCTGATGTCGAACTGCCGGTGCTGGCGCAGGACTTCGCGAAAGATTTCATAACAGACGGACTCGGGACTGAGCACCGAACCTCGACCTTCGCAGGTTGGACACGGCCTGCAGAGGATGTGTTCCAGGCTCTCGCGGGTCCGCTTGCGGGTCATCTCGACCAGGCCGAGCGGCGAAACCTGGGTGATCTGCGTATGGGCCTGGTCCTCCCGCAGCGCACCCTCCAGCGCCGCGAGTACCTGTTCGCGATGCACCGGCCGCTCCATGTCGATGAAGTCGATGATGATGATGCCGCCGAGGTTGCGCAGCCGCAGCTGGCGCGCGATCGCAACCGCCGCCTCGAGATTGGTGCGGAAAATGGTCTCTTCGAGGTTGCTGTGCCCGACGTAACCGCCGGTGTTGACGTCGATGGTCGTCATCGACTCGGTCTGGTCGATCACAACGTAGCCGCCGGACTTGAGCGGAACCTTTTTGTCGAGGGCACGGTGGATCTCGTCCTCGACGCCGTAGTTATCGAGCAGCGGGCGCCCATCGGCATGATGCTCGATCAGGTGGCCCAGCTCCGGCATGAAAGTAGCGGCAAACTCGCGCAGTTTCGTGCAGGCGTCGGCATCGTCGATGCGGACGCGCGCCACCTCGGCCGTGACGATGTCGCGCACGACGCGCACGGCCAGGGGCAGATCCGCATGCACCAGCGTACCGGCCGGCGCCGCGCGTGAATTCGCCTCGACCATCGACCAGAGCTTGCGCAGGAAGGCGAGATCCGTCCGCAATGCCTCTTCCCCCGCTCCTTCTCCCGCGGTGCGCACGATGATGCCGTAGTCAGGCTCGCTGCCCATCAGCGCGCCGACCAGGTCCTTCAGGCGCGTGCGCTCGGCCTCGTCCTTGATGCGGGAGGAAAGCCCGATCCCCCTACCCCGCGGCAGCAGCACGAGGTAGCGCGACGGCAGAGTGATGTAGGTGGTCAGGCGGGCGCCCTTCGAGCCAATCGGGTCCTTCAGTACCTGGACGAGCACCTGATCGCCCTCGCGCAGCAGATCGCGGATGGCCGGCTTGGGGTCACCGTCTTCGCGGACCGCGCCGCCGGGCGGCGCGATATCGGACGTATGCAGAAAGGCGGTGCGCGCCAGCCCTATTTCAAGGAACGCAGCCTGCATGCCGGGCAGCACTCGCGACACGCGTCCCTTGTAGACATTGCCGAGCAGTCCACCCCGGGAAACGCGCTCGATCAACAGTTCCTGGAGCACGCCGCTGCGCACGACCGCTGCCCGCACTTCGCCGGCCGTGATATTGATGAGGATCTCGGCCTTCACCCTCGGCCTCCAGCCAGCGTGCGGATGCCGTGCTCAGCGAGCAGCTGCGCGGTCTCGAACAACGGCAGGCCCATGACACCGGAGTAGCTGCCGCGCAGGTAACGGACGAACACCGCGCCAAGCCCCTGGATCGCGTAGCCGCCCGCCTTGTCAGCCGGCTCGCCGCTCGCCCAGTAGCTCGCGGCCTCGGCCGGCGCGACCGCCCGCAACTCGACGGTGCTGTGGCTGATCGCAACCGACTCGCCGATCGACGAGAACACGGCGACGGCCGTCCAGACATCGTGGGTCGTGGCGGAGAGTAGCGCGAGCATCCGGGCCGCATCGGCAGCATCCCGCGGCTTGCCGAGAATCTGCCCGGCCACTGCCACTGCGGTGTCGGCGGCGAGGACAATGGCTGCGGCGGGTGCCGTCGCTGCCGCAGCCTTGGCGCGGGCCAGACGCCGCACGTAATCGCAGGGCAACTCGTCCGCCTGCAATGCCTCGTCCACGGCGGCAGGCACGACCTGCACATCGATGCCGAGCTGGCCCAGCAGTTCACGACGGCGCGGCGAAACTGAAGCCAGATGTACGAGTGACGTCATTGCGATCACTCGCGGTGGTATGGATGACCCTGCAGGATCGTCCAGGCCCGATACAGCTGCTCAGCCAGAACGACGCGCACCAGCGCGTGCGGCAGTGTGAGTCGCGACAGCGACCACAGCCGGTTCGCCCGCGCCCGGCACGCGTCCGACAGGCCGTCTGGTCCGCCGATCAGGATCGCAACCTGGGGATGCCGGTCCAGCCATGACTTCAGTTCGCGGGCAAGCTCGCCAGAACTCCACTGTTCGCCGCGCTCGTCGAGCGCCAGCGTGAGCGCGCCGGGCTTCACATGACCGAGAAGCTGCTCGCCCTCAGCCTCGATCGCCCGCGCCGCGGCAACGCCCGCACTGCGCCGCCCGACGGCAATTTCCTCGAACGAGAACCGGAAGTGTCGCGGCAGGCGATTCTGGTAGGACTCAACCGCCTCGTATATCCAAGGCTCGAGCCGCGTCCCCACGGCCGCCACAGTGATTCGCATGGAACAGACCTGAAAGCTTCATATGGGGCGAGAGCATACCGGGGGATGTGCCCTACAGCACCCTGCGCAGCGGCGGGCCGGGGAAGCTCAGGTGGCTGTTTCGGCCTGCGAGGCGCCCATGTCCCAAAGGTTTTCCAGCTTGTATAGGTCCCGGACCCGGCCGAGCATGACGTGCACGACGACGTCCTGCAGATCCACCAGTACCCACTCGCCCGCCTCCTCACCCTCGGTGCCCAGTAGGCTGAAGCCCGCCTCGGTGGCCCGCTCCACTATCCGCCCGGCGATGGAGCGGACGTGCCGATCCGACGTGCCGCTGGCGATGACCATGTAGTCGGTCACCGTGGTGAGCTTGCGAACGTCGATGACGCGAACGTCACGGGCCTTCATGTCATCCAGCGCTGCCTCCGCCAGGGCAGCGAGTCTCCTGCTTTGCACTTCGACTACACCTCTGTACCCGCCGCTGTCGCGGCTTGTTGTCCTGCCTTTCCATAGCAACCGCTCGCGAGCAGGAGCTCGCGTACCGGATCGGGGACCAGATAGCGGGGATCGCCGCCGCTGGCAACGAGCGCACGGATGGCCGAAGCGGAGATGCCAAGCGGCGTGATGGCCTGCTCGACGATCGCGCCGCCGGCGGGATTGCGAAGCGCGGCCCGGCTGCTCCGGCGCTGCCTGAGTTCCTCGCCCACCGGACCGTTCAGCGCCAGCGGCGTACCCGGCCGTGGAATCACGATCAGGTGAGCTAGCGAAAAGATTTCCTGCCACCGATGCCAGCGATCGAGACCGAGGAAAGCGTCGGCGCCGAGCACAAGGCACAGCGGGGTATGCGGCAGCTCGTGGCGGAGTCCGGCCAGCGTGTCGACCGTGTAGGACGGACCGCCGCGGCGCAGTTCGCGGTCATCGACGACGAGCGCAGCGGCATCGCCGACCGCCGAGCGCAGCATGGCGAGACGCAGCGATGCAGGCGCCAGCGGTGCGGTTCGGTGCGGCGGCGTCGCTGCCGGCAGCAGGCGCATTTCGCCGAGTTCGCAGGCCGCGCGCACCTCCAGCGCCGCACGCAGGTGGCCGAAGTGCACCGGGTCGAAAGTACCGCCCATCAGGCCGATTGGCGCGGCTGTGCTGCCCTGCCCGCTCAAGCGGTCTCCGCCAGCGGCACGGCGGCACCGGCCAGTTGCAGCGCCAGCTCGTTGAGCGTGCCCCAGCGGCTGCCGCGGGCTGCGCCCTTCAGGATGCGATCAGCCTGGGCGGCCGAGCCCTGCACGGCGAGGATTTCACCCAGGCGGCGCCCCCTGAGCGCCTGCCGGAACTGCTCCTGGCGACTGCGCCAGAGCCGCATGTCGGCCATGGCCTGGTCGATGCCGCGACCCTGGCTGGCGCGCATCGCGAGATCGGCAAGCGTCTGGATATCGCGCACCAGCGCCCAGAGCACGAGCACGTCGGATTCGCCTTCCCGCTCGAGCACGCCCAATACCCGAACTGTACGCTCGACGTCGCGGCGCAATGCCGCCTCGCAAAGCTGGAAGACATCAAATCGCGCGCCATCGGCAACGTCGCCACGCACCTGCTCCGCCATCAGCCGGCCACCCCCGGCGAGCAGCGCGAATTTGTCGATCTCCTGCTTGGCCGCAAGCAGGTTGCCCTCGACACGCGACGCCAGCAGGTCCAGCGCCTCGTCGTCCGCCTCGACTCCAGCGACCTTCAGGCGGCGCGCCAGCCATGCGGGCAGTTCGTCGCGACCCGGCGCCCGCAGTTCGACCCATACCGCTGACTCGGCCAGCGCCGTGGCCCAGGCCGTCTTCGTGGCCTGGAAGTCGAGCGCCGGAAGGATGACGACCACGACGTCGTCGAGCGCCGGTGCGCGGGCCAGGCTGCTGAGGAATTTCGCCCCGGCATCGCCGGGCTTGCCGGTTGGAATCCGCAGCTCTACCAGCCGGCGGCTCGAGAACAGCGACAGTCCCTGCAGTCCCGCGCCGAAACCCGCCCAGTCGAAGCCGCGCTCCGCGATCGCGACCTGCCGTTCGTTGCAGCCAGCCGTTCTCGACGCCGTGCGGATGTGTTCCAGCGCTTCGTCGAGGAGCAGCGGTTCGTCGCTCGAGAGCACGTAGAGCGGTGACAGGGTTTTCGCGAGCTGCGCCGGCAGTCGGTCAGCCGTGCACCTCATCGCTGGGGGAGCCTGCGACTGCAGATCTGCCGCATCAGGCAGCCAGCTGCGAGAGGTCGATGCACTCGTCTTCCAGGAGCGCGGGTATGCCGTCGCGGATCGGATAGGCCCAGCGCCCGTCGCGGGTCACCAGCGCCTCCTCGAGCGGGGGCGCCGGACAAAGGCTGGCCTGATTGCGGATCGTACCGGCGGAAATCGCGCTGTTCAGTTGGCCGAGTCGCGCCGCATCGAGGATCTCGAGTGGCAGGCGCGTGGCGGGGCAGCAGAGTATGTCGAGCAGCCGTTTATCCATTGCGCAGCCGCACTATAGCACAGCGACCGCGTCACCCCGCCGGACGAGAACCGCGCCAGGAAAAAACTTCCGGCACCGGATCATGTCCGGCTCTGCACAGCGGCTGGCAGCGCAGGATGCGCAGGATCCCCAGCCACCCGCCACGGCAGGCACCGTGGCGCCTTACGGCTTCGGCGGCGTATGCCGAACAGGTTGGCAGAAAGCGGCACTGACGACCGAGGAACGGCGACAGCGCCAGCTGGTACGCCCGGATCATCGCGATCAGCGCGGTCGCGGCAACGGAAGTCTTCCTGGCCTCGCCTGCTGCCTCCGGCATCAGGATGCGCCAGGAACGGCCGCGGCAGCCCGGTTGATCGCCTGCAGCATCGCGCGCAGACCGTTGCTCCGCGTGGGCGAGAGGTGTGCGTCGAGGCCTATCGCAGCCACGAACGTCGGCGGTGTCGCGAGGATTTCCGCCGCGCGGCGCCCGTCGTAGACGCGCATCAGCACAGCGATGAGCCCGGCGACGATCGCCGAGTCGCTGTTGGCGAGAAAATGCAGGCGCTCCCCTTCGATCCGTGTCTGCAGCCAGACCCGCGACTGGCAGCCGCGCAACAGGTTGTCGTCCGTCTTGTAGCTCTCGGGCAACGCGGGCAACCGGCGACCGAGATCGATCAGGTACTCGTACCGTTCCATCCAGTTGTCGAAGACACTGAACTCGTCGATGACCTCGCGCTCCGCCGCGGCGATTTCACTCATGCCGTCAGCCCTGCCGGCGCCAGCGCGTGCCGCCGGCGCCATCCTCGATGAGGATGCCCCCATCGGTGAGCGCCTGGCGAATGCGATCGGCCTCGGCGAAGTCGCGCCGCTCGCGGGCCGCGCGACGGGCCTCGATCAGGCGCTCGACTTCGTCGTTGCCGAGCGAGCCGCCCTTGGTGTCCTTGAACCAGGCCTCGATATCGCCGCCGAGGAGCCCGAGCATCTCGGCGCTAGCGCGCAGGATGGCCGCCAGCCGGCGCCGTTCGGCAGGGTCAGCGGCACGGTTCGCGTCGCGCGAGAGATCGAACAGCGCCGCCAGCGCCCGCGGCGTGTTGAGGTCGTCCTCGAGCGCCGCCACGAAGCCTGCGTCGGGATCGACCGACGACCAGTCGCCCTGCCAGCCCCCGATATCCCGAAGCGTGCCATACAGGCGATCGAGCTTGCGGCGCGACTCGGCGAGCACCTCTTCGCTCCAGTCGAGCGGCTGGCGGTAATGGGCCGAGAGCAAGGCCAGTCGGATCGCTTCGCCCGGCGCCTTGCCGAGCAGTTCGCGCACCAGCAGCACGTTGCCGAGCGACTTCGACATCTTGGTGCTGTCGACGTTGAGAAACCCGTTGTGCAGCCACCAGCGCGCAAACGGCGCGCCGCCGTGCGCGCAGGTGCTCTGCGCGAGTTCGTTCTCGTGATGCGGAAAAATCAGGTCGTTGCCGCCGCCGTGGATATCGATGGTCGTGCCGAGGTGCCGTTCGGTCATCGCGGAACACTCGATGTGCCAGCCGGGACGACCGCGTCCCCAGGGACTGTCCCAGCCGGGCAGATCCGGCGTGGACGGCTTCCACAACACGAAGTCGCCCGGGCTCTCCTTGTACGGAGCAACCTCCACCCGCGCGCCGGCGAGCAACTCGCGCTGGCCGCGGCGGGAGAGCTGGCCGTAGCCGGCGAAGGCGCCGACGCGGAACAGCACGTGGCCCTCGGCTGCGTAGGCATGGCCGCTCGCGATCAGTTTGCCGATCATCGCGATCATCTCGCCGACGTGGTCGGTGGCACGCGGCTCGACGTCCGGAGTGGCCACGCCGAGCGCCGCCATGTCCTCCCTGTATATCTGGGAAAACTTCGCGGTGATGTCGCCGATCGGCAGGCCGGCAGCCTTCGCTGCCGCGTTGATCTTGTCGTCCACGTCCGTGATGTTGCGCGCGTAGACGAGCCGGTAGCGCCGGCGCAGCAGCCGGGCGAGCACGTCGAAAACAACGGCGGGCCGTGCATTGCCGATGTGGGCAAAGTTGTGGACTGTCGGCCCGCAGACGTACATGGTGACGCGGCCGGGGTCGCCCGGCACGAATTCGGATTTCGTCCGCGTCAGGGTGTTGTAAAGCTGGAGCGACATGGGGCCGGCTATAATACCGTCCTATGGACAGCAAGACGATTTTCGCCGCCCGCCGCAGCATCGAGCAGGTCGAGGAGGGCACGGATCTCGCGCCGAAATTCGACGAGCATGGCCTGCTCCCGGCAGTCACGACCGATTTCACCACCGGCGAGTTGCTGATGGTCGGCTACATGAACGCCGACGCCCTGAGAAAAACCATCGAGACCGGCGAGGCCCACTACTTCAGCCGCAGCCGCCAGGCGATCTGGCACAAGGGCGCCACCAGCGGCTTCGTGCAGCGTGTGAAGCAGCTGATGATCGACGACGATCAGGACTGCGTCTGGCTGCGCGTAGAGACCGACGGCGGCGCCAACTGCCATGTCGGCTACCGCTCGTGCTTCTACCGCGAAATCCCCACGCAGCAGGACGCCGCGAAGCCACTCAGCTTCACGACCACCGAGAAGGTGTTCGATCCGAAGGTCGTTTACGGCGACGCGCCGAATCCGACGAAGCTTTGAACGGCAGCAACGGACCGGAAGTCAGCGCGCCGTACTGAGCCGCCGCGTCACCACTCCCACCAGGTCCGCGGCGAGGGCGTCGCGGATCACCTCGCCTTCGCGGCTCTTGCCGAGCACCAGCGTCTCGTCGTAGGTGTAGTCGCGGGTAAGTATGTGCTGTTGCGCAGGCAGGGCTTCCCTGCCGTTCAGTTCCAGCGAATAGCGCACGCTGTAGTAGACGTCGAACTCGCGCGGCGTGTTGCGGGCCGAGACCGAGAGCACGCGTTCGCCTGAATCGTCCTCGAGGATGCGGATGATCGCCTTGGCCGCCAGCGCGTCGCTGGTGACCTCGACGCCGCTGTCGCGGAGAGTTGCGCGCAGCTTCCGGTAGAAGGGCGAGTGACGGTCCTTCGCCTCGATCCAGGTCTTCGCCATGGCGGGCGGAAATTCGACGTCGCCGCGCAGGTGAAAGCCGCAGGCCGGCAGCACGGCCACGAGACCGGCGATGGCGGCGCGCCTAAGCCACGACATTGACGAGCTTCCCCGGTACCACGATCACGCGTTTCGGCGCCTTGCCTTCGAGGTGCCGCTGCACGCCCGCGTCGGCCAGCGCAGCCGCGCGGATGCTGTCCTCCGGCGCCCCGGCGGGCACGGCCACGCGGCCGCGCACCTTGCCGTTGACCTGCACGACGATCTCGACGGAGTCGGCCACCATCGCGGCCGGATCGGCCTCCGGCCAGCGTTCGTCGACCACCGCCGTTGCGTGCCCGAGCACCTGCCAGAGCCGGTGCGCGATATGCGGCACCATCGGCGAGAGCATGAGCACGGAGCGCTCCAGCGCCTCCTGCACGACAGCCCGATCCTGCGCGGATTTCACCTCGAAGCGGCTCACCTCGTTCAGCAATTCCATGACGGAGGCGATCGCGGTGTTGAAGGTGAAGCGCCGTGCGAGGTCGTCCGTGACCTTGGCGAGCGCCTGATGCGTCACCCGCCGCAGGGATTTCTGCCTGGCATCGAGCACTGCCATCTCCACCGCGCCGGCCTGTCCGGCGGCGGCGTGATCGTGTGCAATGCGCCACAGGCGCTTCAGGAAACGGAATGCGCCCTGGACGCCGTCCTCCGACCACTCGAGCGACTGCTCCGGCGGCGAGGCGAACATGATGAAAAGACGTGCCGTGTCGGCGCCGAACTGCTCGACCAGCCGGTTCGGATCGACGCCGTTGCCCTTCGATTTCGACATGGTGCCGATGCCGCCGCTCTCGACCGGCTGCCCGTCCTTCACGAGCGTCGCTGAAAGTCGCCGCCCCTTATCGTCGCTCTGCACTTCGACGTCGGCCGGATTGAAGTACTCGATGCGGCCCGAGGCGGGCTTCCGGTAGAAGATCTCGTTCAGCACCATGCCCTGGGTGAGCAGGTTCGCGAACGGCTCGTCGAGCTGCACCAGGCCAAGGTCGCGCATGACGCGCGTCCAGAAACGCGAATACAGCAGGTGCAGGATCGCGTGTTCGATACCGCCGATGTACTGGTCCACCGGCAGCCAGTGCTCGACACGCTGGTCGATCATCGCTGTCGCGTTGTCGGCGCTTGCGTAACGCAGGAAGTACCAGGATGAATCGACGAAAGTGTCCATCGTGTCGGTGACGCGCTTCGCCGGTCGCCCGCAAGCGGGGCAGGCGCAGTTCACGAACGATTCGAGCCGGTTGAGCGGATTGCCGCTGCCGTCGGGGACGATGCCCTCGGGCAGCACCACCGGCAGCTGCTCGTCCGGCACAGCGACCTCGCCGCAGGTGGCGCAGTTGACCAGCGGAATGGGACAGCCCCAGTAGCGCTGGCGCGAGATCCCCCAGTCGCGCAGCCGCCAGTTGATGCGCCTGCGGGCCGCGTTTCGCTGGCCCAGGTGATCGGCGATCGCATCGAATGCGCCGCGGAAGTCGAGGCTGTCGAAGGCGCCTGAATTGACCAGCAGGCCATGGCCGGTAAACGCGCCGGCGTCGATGTCGGGCAGGTCGCCGCTGGCGGGGCGGATCACGGTGCGGATCGGCAGGCCGTAGCGGCGGGCGAACTCCCAGTCGCGCTGGTCGTGCGCGGGCACCGACATGACGGCGCCGGTGCCGTAGCCCATCAGCACGAAATTCGCGACCCAGACCGGCACCCAATCGCCGGAGAGCGGATGCACGACATGCAGCCCGGTCGGCATGCCGCGCTTCTCGGCGGTCTCGATCGCTGCCTCCGTTGCGCCCTGACGGCGACACTCCGCGATGAATGCCGCAAGTTCCGCATTGCTGCGCGCCGCCTCCAGGGCCAGCGGATGCTCGGGCGCGATGGCCATGTAGGTCACGCCGAGCAGCGTGTCGGGACGGGTCGTGAACACGGTGAGCGCGGCGTCGCGGTTCTCGACCGGGAAATCGATCTCCAGGCCCTCGGAACGACCGATCCAGTTGGCCTGCATGGTCCGCACGCGCTCGGGCCAGCCATTCAGCGTGTCGAGCGCATCGAGCAGTTCCTGCGCGTACTTCGTGATGCGCAGGTAGTACATGGGGATCTCGCGCTTCTCAACCAGGGCGCCTGTGCGCCAGCCGCGACCGTCGATCACCTGCTCGTTGGCGAGCACCGTCTGGTCGACCGGATCCCAGTTGACCGTGCCCGTGGTCTTGTAGGCGATGCCCTGCTCGCGCATACGCAGGAACAACCACTGGTTCCAGCGGTAGTACTCGGGCTTGCAGGTGGCCACCTCGCGGCTCCAGTCGATGGCGAGGCCGAGCGACTTCAGTTGCCGGCGCATGTAGTCGATGTTGTCGTACGTCCATTTCGCCGGCGGCACGCCGTTCTGCATCGCCGCGTTTTCGGCGGGCAGGCCGAAGGCATCCCAGCCCATCGGCTGCAGCACGTTCTTGCCGCGCATACGCTGGTAGCGGCTGATGACGTCACCGATGGTGTAGTTGCGCACATGCCCCATGTGCAGCCGGCCGCTCGGGTACGGAAACATCGAGAGGCAATAAAACTTCGGTTTCGCAGGATCCTCGGTCACGCGGAAGGACGCCTGCGTTTCCCAGAAACGCTGCGCGTCGGCTTCGACCTCCTCGGGCCGATAGGGCTGTTCGATCACGGGGGCAGGGCTCGGAACGTGCAGAGTGAAAAGGATAACTCAGGAGCGCCGGCGCGTCGCCGCGGCGCCGATCAAGGCAAGACTCAACAGGACGACCGGCCAGTTGCCATAGCCCAGGTAGGGCGTTGCCCCGGTCGCAGGCTGGACGGTCCCGGCCAGCGTCGTCCGTGCGAACTGCGGTGCGCTACCAGCGAGACGGCCGCGACGGTCGATGAAAGCGCTGATCCCGGTGTTGGTGGCCCGCACCAGCGGCCTGCCGGTCTCGAGGGCGCGCATGCGGGCGATCTGCAGGTGCTGGTGGGGTGCAATCGTGTCGCCGAACCAGGCGTCGTTCGAAACGACGACCAGCAAGCCAGACTGCGCGGCGAGTCCGAGCTGCTCCGCGCCGTAGGCGTCCTCGTAGCAGATCATCGGTGCCAGGCCGACGCCGCGGGCAACCAGCGGCGCCTGCCGGTCGGCGCCGCGGGCCAGGTCGGAGTACGGCAGGTTCATCATGCGCATCCAGCTGCGCACGAATGGCGGGACGGGGAAGAACTCGCCGAAGGGCACGAGGTGCCGCTTGTGGTACGCACCGCGTTCCTCGCCCAGTGCAAGCAGCGAATTGCGGTACTCGCCGGTCACGGCATCGTGCGTGAGTATGCCGACCAGCAGCTGCTGTCCGCGGCCGCGGGCCAGGTCCCGCAGGCCGTCGAGGTAATCGGCGACGAGATCGTCCGGTGCCGGCACGGCCGCTTCGGGCCAGATGACGAGATCGGCGTCGGTGACCCCGCGTGTGAGCGACTCGTACATCGTCATCGTCGCCTCACGCTCACCGGGCTCCCACTTGAGGAGCTGGGGAACGGCACCCTGCACCAGCGTCACGCGCAGCGGCTCGCCTTCCTCTTCCGTCCAGTCACGCCCCTGCAACAGTGCTGTTGCAACGATGATGAAGGCGGCGGAGGCAATCGCCGCGAGGCGTGAGCGACCCGCGCTGCTGATTGCCGCGACGATGGCCCCGGCCAGCAGCGCCAGGACGAGTGAAACGCCATAGACGCCGATGACCGGCGCCCAGGCACCGAGCGGGCCATCGATCTGCCCGTATCCCAGACTGAGCCAGGGGAATCCCGTCAGCACCCAGCCACGCAGCCACTCGGCAAGCACCCAGGCGCCGGGCATTGCCAGGCACAGCCCCGCCAGCACTGCGCGGCGCCCGACCCGGGCTGCGACATAGCCCGCCGCCGCGATCCATGCCGCCATGATCGCCACGAGCCCGCCCAGCAGGAGCAGAGCGACTGGCAGCGGCGTACCGCCGACCAGCCGGACGCTGATGTACAGCCACGAGGTGCCGGCGGCGAAGGCGCCGACGCCGTAGAGAAAGCCGCGCAAGGCTGCCTCGCGTGGTTGCGTCTGCCAGGCGAAAAACAACAGGGCGATGGATACCAGGGCCAGCGGATACAGCGCGAACGGCGCAAAGGCCAGCGGCAACCCGGCGCCGGCAGCCAGCGCGAGCAACCGGCCGGGCAGACCCGGTTCGGCCCAGGCTGGCGAGGAACGGATCACGGCCAGCCGCTCAGCTAGCGCTCGGCTCGGGCGAGACTTCGAGCGTGTGGACTCGGCGGCGGTCGCCCTGCAGCACCTTGAAGCGGAAGCCGCCCAGGCTCACCGTCTCGCCGCGCCTCGGCAGCCGGCCGAGCGCATGCATCACGAGGCCGCCGACGGTGTCATAGTCCTCGTCGCTCAGCTCGCTCTTGAAGTACTCGTTGAAGTCCTCGATCCGGGTCAGCGCCAGCACCTGGAACCGGTTGCCGTCCTGCTTCTGGATGGGCCCCGCCTCGTGCGCGTCGTACTCGTCGCCGATTTCGCCGACGATCTCCTCGAGCACGTCTTCGATGGTCACCAGCCCCGCGGTCGCGCCGTACTCGTCTACGACGATGGCGAGATGGTTGCGATTGACGCGGAATTCCTTGAGCAGGGTGTTCAGCCGCTTGCTCTCGGGAATGACGATGGCGCGGCGGATGAACCGGGAGATGTCGAAGGGCGCGTCCGACGTTTCCGCGAAGTAGGCCAGCAGGTCTTTCGCCAGCAGGACGCCGATGATCTCGTCGCGATCGGCGCCGATAACCGGATAGCGCGAGTGGCCGCTGTCGACGATGGTGCGCAGGAGCTCCGCCTTCGACCAGTCGCGCTCGAGCACGACCATCTGGTACCGCGGGATCATGACGTCGCGCACCTGGGTCTCGGCCACCGCGAGCACGCCCTGGAGCATCGTGATCTCGTCGGCGTCGAGCACCTCTCCCCAATACCCTTCGCGCAGGAACTCGAGGATTTCCTCGCGGTTCGCCGGTTCACCCCTGATCAGGCGGCGCAGGCGGCTAACGAGCGTGGGCTCGTCGTCTTCCTCGACGTCGGGTCTGGAATCGCGGTCGTTCATGCGGTCCTTCTTCGCGCCCGCAGAGGCCGGGCCGGAACCGGTGTCGCTGGTTGGTACGGATCAGGGAAACCCAGGCGGCGTAGGAGCCTGGTCTCCAGGGCTTCCATTTTACGGGCTGGACCCGGGTTATCGTGGTCATGACCGAGCAGGTGCAGCGTACCGTGGACGACCAGGTGGGCCAGATGGGCCAGGGCGGTCTTGCCCTGCTCGCGCGCTTCCCGGTGCACCAGGGGCAGGCAGATGATCAGGTCCCCCAGCTCGCCTGAGACACCGGCTGGAAAGGCCAGCACGTTGGTCGAGCGGTCCTTGCCCCGCCAGCGGCGGTTCAGACGCCGGCTCTCGGCCCAGCCGGTCAGCCTGAGGGTCACGGCACCGGCAGCCGAACCCGCCGCAGCCCGGACCCAGGCAGGCAGGTCGGCGCCCCGTGGCAGCCGGGCTGCCCTCGTGGCCCGTTGTACCGTGATGCCTGCGCCCGGCTCAGGGCGGCCCGGATGGTTCGTTCTGGTCATTGGCGGGTTCGGGAGGTTCATGGGCCTCGTAGGCCTCGACGATGCGCTGGACCAGGGCGTGGCGGACCACGTCGCGGGGTGAAAAGTACGTAAAGCTCACCCCCGGCACGCCGGTCAGCACCTGCATCACGTGCCTCAGTCCCGACAGCTGGCGGCGCGGCAGGTCGACCTGGGTGATGTCGCCGGTCACGACCACGCGCGAGCCGAAACCCATGCGCGTGAGCAACATCTTCATCTGCTCGACCGTCGTGTTCTGCGCCTCGTCGAGCAGGATGAAGCTCTCGTTCAGGGAACGACCGCGCATGTAGGCGAGCGGAGCAACCTCGATCACGTTGCGCTCCACCAGTCGCGCCACGCGGTCGAACCCGATCATTTCGTACAGGGCGTCGTACATCGGGCGCAGGTACGGATCAACCTTTTGCGCCATGTCGCCCGGCAGGAATCCCAGGCGCTCTCCCGCTTCGACCGCGGGCCGCACGAGCACGATGCGCCGCACCCGCTCCTGCTCCAGCGCTTCGACGGCACTGGCGACCGCGAGGTAGGTCTTGCCGGTCCCGGCCGGACCGATGCCGAAGCTGAGGTCGTTCTGGCGGATGGCCGCGATGTAGGCACGCTGATTCGGACCGCGCGGACGGATCGAGCTGCGCCGCGTGCGCAGGGAGTCCGGCTCGCCATCGACGATCGGGGGCAAGCCCGCCTCGGCCGCTTCATTGATCGCCGACTGCTGCAGCCAGACGTGGACGCGCTGCGGATCCAGCTGTTCGTTGCGTGCCAGGGCGAAAAGCTCGCCGATCAGGCGCGCGCCGGTGCGCGCCGTGTCGCCGGGCCCGATGACCCGGAAGTGGTTCCCGCGGTTGGAGATCTGGACGCCGAGACGCTGCTCGATGAAGCGCAGGTGTTCGTCCTGCTGGCCACAGAAATTGGCGAGCACGCGGTTGTCGGCCGGCTCGAGGAAAAGCTCCGCGGTTTCCAGCACGGTCCCCACGTCAGGCAGCGGCCGTCGCGACCAGGCGGCCGCGCAGGGAATTCGGCAGCGCCTCGGTGATGATCACGTCCGCGAAACCACCGATCAGCGACGACGCGGCATCAAAGTTGACCCAGCGGCTGTTCTCGGTGCGCCCTGCAACCTGGCGCGAATCCTTTTTCGAGGGGCCGGTCACGAGCACTCGCTGGCGGGTGCCAACCATGCCGCGGCTGATCGCCTGTGCCTGCTGGTTGACCCGGGCCTGCAGGATCTCCAGGCGACGGTGCTTTACGTCCTCCGGCACCTTGTCCGGATAGCTGGCGGCGGCCGTGCCGGGTCGTTCGCTGTAGATGAAGCTGAACGACTGGTCGAAACCGACATCGGCGATCAGGTTCATGGTCGCCTCGAAGTCCTCGTCGGTCTCCCCCGGGAAACCGACGATGAAGTCGGTCGACACGCTGATGCCGGGACGCACCTCGCGCAGGCGGCGGATCTTCTGCCGATACTCCAGCCCCGTATAGCCCCGCTTCATCAGCGAGAGCACGCGGTCGGATCCGCTCTGGACCGGGAGATGGAGGAAAGTCGCGAGCTTCGGGTTGTCACTGTAGGCCTGTATCAGCCGGTCGCCGAAGTTCAGCGGGTGCGACGTGGTAAAGCGGATCCGCTCGATACCGTCGATTTCCGCCACCCGGTCGATGAGGGAGGCGAGATCGGCCTTGCGACCGCCGGCATCCACGCCCCGATAGGCATTGACGTTCTGGCCGAGCAGGTTCACCTCCAGCACGCCCTGCGCCGCCAGTGCGCGCACTTCGGTCACCACGTCCTCCACGGGGCGGCTGACTTCCTTGCCGCGCGTCATCGGCACGACGCAGTAGGTGCAGTGGCGGCTGCAGCCTTCCATCACCGACACGTAGGCCATGGGGCCTTCTGCGCGCGGGGCCGGCAGGTGATCGAATTTCTCGATTTCGGGAAAGCTGATGTCGATCTGCGGCAGTCCCCGGTCGCGCACGTCATCGAGGAGCGCGGGCAGCCTGTGCAGGGTCTGCGGTCCGAACACGATGTCGACGAACGGCGCGCGCTCCAGGATGGCGCCGCCCTCCTGGCTGGCGACACAGCCGCCGACACCGATCACGACCTCAGGCCGCGCTGCCTTCAGCTCGCGCCAGATGCCGAGCTGCGAGAAGACCTTCTCCTGGGCTTTCTCCCGCACGGAACAGGTGTTGAGCAGCAGGACGTCGGCCTCGGCGGCATCCGTCGTGGGTTCGAGGCCATGACTCTCACGCAGTACGTCCGCCATGCGGGCGGTGTCGTACTCGTTCATCTGGCAGCCAAAGGTCCTGATGAAGACTTTGCCGGACATTCAGGGTCCCCGGAACGGGGCGCTAGCGAGTAACCGGTCGATGTATCGGGACGCCGACCTCAAAACGGGATGTCGTCGTCGAGCTCGGCCGCCGGCGCTGTCGCCGCAGCGCGCGCCGCGCGGGCCGCAGCCC